>Michael_p1__coassemble_922_pt1 | contig 31665 bp, 27 predicted proteins | sample Michael_p1__metabat2_high_PE_009 | metagenome-assembled genome bin Michael_p1 | reverse complement strand
GTTTTATATTGTTATTTTCTTATTACCTCTTATTTTATATTTATATTTTTATCTTAAACTTTATATTTTTTTATTTTGTTTCTCATTATTAAAACAATATTTTGCTTAGCTAATTATTATTATGACTTTTGTCCCCCTCTAGCTTATTTTATAAACTATTTTTTATAATATTTTTATATAAAAATAACCCGAATACAAATGTATTCGGGTTACTTTTATTACTTTAAAATCTTACTCTCTCTTATTTAAATTCTCTACTACCAGGTTTTACAAGGTCTAGCTTTCCTTCCTTACATAAAGGACAATCTTCTTTATCATAAACCTGTATATCAAGATCTATTGCACTATATATTGGCATACCTATATCTTCCTTGGTTCTATTAACTATACAAGCTACACCTATTACTTCTCCACCTAAATCTTCTAATATTTTCTTTGTTTCCTTTGTTGATTTTCCAGTTGTTACTACGTCTTCTGATATTATTATCTTTGCTCCTGGCTTAATCTCAAAACCTCTTCTAAGCTGCATTACATTATCTTTTCTTTCTGTAAATATAGCTTCTTTTCTTAGCTGTCTTCCTAGTTCATATGAAACTACTACTCCACCCATAGCAGGTCCTACTACTAGGTCTATATCTAGGTCTTTTATTTTATCTACTACTACACCGAGTACCTTCTCTGCCTGATCTGGAAATCTAAGCATCTTTGCACACTGTACATATCTATTTGAATGCTTTCCTGAAGAAAGTAAAAAATGTCCTTCTAATAATGCGTCACAATCCTTTAATATTTCTATTACATTAACTTCGCTCATATCTAATCCTCCAATATATTTTCTAAATTCTATATTTTAAAGAATAACCCTATATTATCCCTCTAATCTCATCAAAACTTTTTATATTATTATCTTCCATATACTTTTCCAAGTCTTTTATAATCTTTTCACCTATTTTAGGCTCTACAAAGTTTGCTGTCCCAATTTGAACACAAGTTGCACCAGCCATTATAAATTCAATAACGTCTTCTGCACTCATTATTCCGCCTATACCAATAACTGGTATCTTTACTGCCTTGGCTACTTCATATACCATTCTAAGAGCTATCGGCTTTATTGCTGGTCCTGAAAGACCTGCTGTAACATTGTTAAATACTGGCTTTCTTTTTTTAATATCTATTGCCATAGCTTTGAAAGTATTTACCAAAGAAACTGCATCCGCCCCTTCTTCTTCACATACCTTGGCCATCTCTACAATATCTTCTGCGTTTGGTGAAAGTTTTACTATTAAGGTTTTTTTTGTTACCTTTCTAACTTCTCTTACTACTTCTCTTGCAACATCAGACTTTATACCAAATGCCATTCCACCTGACTTTACATTTGGACAAGATATATTTAGTTCTATCATGTCGAAGTCTTTATCTTCTAGCATTCTTGCACCTTCTAGATAATCTTCTTCACAACTTCCACCTAAATTAACTATTCTACATAAATCAAGCTTAGAAAACTCCGGAAGTTCCTTTTTTAGGAAACCTTCAAGCCCTGGATTTTCAAGTCCTACGCTGTTCATCATACCTGCTGCTGTTTCATAAACTCTCAATCCTTCATTTCCTTGTTTCTTATTTAATGTAAGACCTTTCGAACTTACTCCTCCCAGTATATTTATGTCATATATTTCTTTATATTCTTTACCAAATCCAAATGTCCCAGATGCCATTATAATAGGATTTTTAAGCTCTTTTCCACACAAATTGACTCTTAAATCTACCATTATAAAATCACATCCTCTCCCCAAAATACTGGACCATCTTTACAAGTCTTTTTATTACCTGAGTTCGTTTTACATGTACAAACTAGACAAGCTCCGACTCCACATGCCATTCTATTTTCAAGAGATACCTGTATTCTTGTATCTGTATTTTCTGTCATAGAGATAAGTTTTTTCATCATAGGTGTTGGTCCACAAGCAAGTATATAATCATATTTTTCTGCATTTATAATGTCTGTAATAAATGTATCTCCAACAGTTGTAAATACATTATCACATACTTCTTCAAAATCCTCTGTCATTATTGACTCTTTGTTGAATCCCAGATAACAATCACAGTGTTCTATATTTTGAGCCACCATGTACAATGGAGCTATTCCTACTCCACCTCCTACTAAAGCAACCTTACCTTCTACCTTCTCAAATCCATTTCCATAAGGTCCTTGAAGAGTAATCCCCTCTCCTTCTTCTAGATTGGAAAGTATTCTTGTTCCTTCACCTACTACTTTGTATAAAAAGCTTATGCCTCCCTCATCTATATTATAAATGCTTATAGGTCTTGATAAAAGTGGATACTTATCCCATGCTCTTAACATAAAAAACTGTCCCATCTTTGCCTCAAATTTCCCAGCAATCTTCATATAATACATATCTTCGCCTACATATCTATTTTCTACTATTGTATATTCCATTTCACACCCGCCTTATAATCCTAGTAATTTCATTATCAGAGCCATTCTAACATACATTCCGTACTGTGCCTGTTCAAAATATTTAGCTCTTGGATCCTTATCCACTTCCACAGATATTTCATTTACTCTTGGTAACGGATGAAGGACCATCATATCTTCTTTTGCTATTTTCATATTTTCTGTATCTAGTATATAACTATCTTTTAATCTCTCATATTCTTCTGGGTCTTCAAATCTTTCTCTCTGAATCCTTGTCATATACAAAACATCTAAATCTCCAATTGCATCTTCCAAATTACTTATTTCTGAATATTTTGTACCTTCTATTTCCATCTTTACATCATCAGGCATTTTTAACTCATCTGGTGATATAAAAACAAATTCAATATTTTTGTATCTTGACATGGCTTTTGCCAATGAATGTACAGTTCTTCCGTACTTCAAATCCCCACACATACCTATTTTCAGATTATCTAAAGAGCCTCTATTAGCCTTTATAGTTAATAAATCTGTTAAAGTTTGTGTAGGATGTTGGTTTTTGCCGTCTCCTGCATTTATAAATGGTCTTAAACTTACAGCTGCTGCATGGTTTGCTGCACCTGATATAGGGTGTCTCATTGCGATTATGTCTACATACTGAGATACTATGGTAATAGTATCCTCCAAAGATTCTCCTTTTGATGTTGACGATGCTGAAGGGTCTGAGAAACCTACTACTCTACCACCTAGTCTATTCATTGCTGACTCAAAACTTAGTCTAGTTCTTGTAGATGGTTCATAAAATAAAGTAGCAAGCAATTTGCCTTCGCATACATTGATATATTTTTCTGGATTTGATTTGATTTGCATTCCTAATTCCAATACGGAATCTATTTCTTCTACAGTAAAATCATCTGGTTTTACTAGATGTCTTCCTTTTAACATGTTTTCCTCCTTTTTGGCCTCACAGGACCCAATTAAAGTATAAAAAATCTAAATTTTATATTGTCTTTCTTAATGAGATTATCACCTTTAAGAGTTAATGTCAATAGAAAATATAAAGTTTTCACAGCATCTTTTGAAATTACAATTTTTGCTAAGTTCTTTAAATATAAGAAAAATATTGATTTTTTAAAGTCTTATCTTAATTGTTTTACTCATCTTATCTTATTCTTTCTTCTTTTTTATTTATAGCAAAAAATCCGATGTATTTTTCAATACATCGGACAATTTCTAACTACTCTTTTGAATTTACACTGCAAGATCCACAAGAAGATCCACAGCCCTTTGAACAACCACTGCATCCACCTTTTTTTCTAACTCTAATAGTTGCTAATACTGCTGCTATTACTACTACTGAAAGCACTGCAATTGTAGGTCCGTTCATACTAACATCCCCTTTCAAGTCGGATTAATTTAAATTTATATTAATTTTCTGATACTGCTCTTTTTACTTCTATGTTTTTACTCTTTCTTGGCTTTCTAAATAACATATAAAGCATAAATACAAGTACTGCTACTGCTATTGCTGTCCAAACAGTTGGACTCTGCTTTAAAACTAAAACCTTTCCAAATTGGTACACCATAAGAGATATTGCATAAGCAAATGATAGCTGGTAAATAATTGCAAACCATGTCCACTTTGCACTTCTCATCTCTTCTCTCAAGGCTCCTACAGCCGCAAAGCAAGGCACACAAAGCTGATTGAAAAGCATAAAGCTTAATGCTGAAACTGTAGTAAATACTGTTGATGCATACTGAAGCATAGATGGATCATCACCTGCTACTTCTCCTATACCTGCAACAACACCAAATGTTGAAACTACTACTTCTTTGGCTACTAGTCCACATATTGTTGCAACTGTTGCTGCCCATTGTCCAAATCCTAATGGTGAGAATACAGGTGCAATAGTTCTTCCTATAGCTTCTAATATAGAATGGCTCTCTCCTGAAAATTCTACAAACTCAAAGCTAGTAGACACGTTCTGAAGTAACCATATTACTATTGTAGCAAGTAATATTACTGTACCTGCTTTTATAATAAATGCCTTTAATCTATCCCAAGTAGTTCTAAGTACATTTGCAATTGTGGGCATATGATATTCAGGAAGTTCCATTACAAATGGTGCTGGGTCTCCTGCAAACATCGATGTCTTTTTCAGCATTGTTCCTGATATAATTACAGCCAATATACCAACAAAGTAGCATAGAGGAGCAAACCACCATCCCTTTGCCCCAGCAAATACTGAAGCTGAGAACAAGGCTATAATCTCTGTTTTAGCACCACAAGGCATAAATGAAGCAACCATCATAGTCATTCTTCTGTCGTTTTCATTTTCAATTGTTCTAGTTGACATTATTCCTGGTACTGAACAACCTGTACCTATAAGAATCGGTATAAATGACTTTCCTGAAAGCCCAAACTTACGGAAAAGTCTATCAAGAATGAAAGCTATTCTCGACATATAGCCAACATCCTCCAAAACTGCAAGGAAAAAATAAAGTGTAGCTATTATAGGAGTGAATCCAAGAACTGCTCCTACACCACCTATTATACCATCAACTACCAAACTTGTTAACCATGGAGCTACTTTTGCAGCTTCAAGAAAACTCTCTACATTACCACCGATTATTTCACCAAAGAATACATCATTTACCCAATCTGTTACACCACCGCCGACTACACCGACAGAGATGAAATAAACTAAATATATAATTGCAGCAAATATAGGTATAGCAAGTATTCTATTTGTAACTATTCTATCTATTTTATCACTTCTTGTAAGACCGCTTCTTCCTTTCTTGACAGTTTGAGAAATTATATTAGATATGTAAGTATATCTAGCATCTGTAATAATTCCCTCTCCGTCATCATCGTGTTCTTCCTCAGCCTTTTCTATAATTTTGTTGATTTCTTCTTTATTAGACGGTAGCAAATCTAAACCCTTTATAGCTTTTTCATCATTTTCTATAAGCTTAATTGCATACCATCTCTTATGCTTCTCCTCTACTATATTTTCAATACTCTTTTCTACATCTGAAACTAACTTTTCTACATTTCCATCAAAAGAGCTTATATGAACATGATTACCATGAGCTACTTTCTTTGATACTTCTATCACCTTATCTATATTTCTATTTCTAAGAGCAGAAATTTCAATTACTGGATAACCTAATTTTTCACTTAGATATTCAACATTTATCTTGTCTCCATTTTTTTCTACTATATCCATCATATTTAAGGCGATAACCATAGGTATTCCTAACTCTGATAGTTGAGTAGTAAGATATAGGTTTCTCTCTATATTTGAAGCATCTACAACATTTACTATAACATCAGGATCTTCATTTATAAGATATTCCCTACTTACTACTTCTTCTAATGTATAGGGCGATAAAGAATATATTCCAGGAAGGTCCGTAATATTTACTTCCTTATCCTTTTTGTAAACGCCCCCTTTTTTTTCAACTGTAACACCTGGCCAGTTACCAACATATTGATTCGAACCAGTCAAAGCATTAAACAATGTGGATTTCCCAGAATTTGGGTTACCAGCTAACGCAATTGTAATACTCATTTTGTTCCCCTTTCCTTATTTTTAAATTTGTCAATAATATTGTAAATCATTCTCACTTGTAAAGCATAAAATTAAACCTACCTCTCCTCTGTATTTTATATAAAATAGCAAGATTCAAGAGATAAGATTTCAAATCAATATTATTGAATAGTATTATTTAATTATATTTCTTCAATTTCAATACATGAAGAATCATCTTTTCTCAAACTAAGTTGATACCCTCTCACTGTAATCTGTACTGGATCTCCTAAGGGTGCAACCTTCTGTACATAAAGCTGAGTATTTTTTGTAATACCCATATCCATAATCCTTCTTTTAAGAGCACCTTCACCCTTTATTTTTTTTACCATATAATTTTTTCCAACTTCCGAATCTTTTAATGTTATCACTAAATCTCCCCCAGTCCACTTATTTTCTATAAACTATTTATCATTCTAAAATACCACAATATATCAAAAGATAAATATATTCCTTGTCACTTAATTTCTAAATAATATATTTAAAAAGTTCTTATTGTGGTGAAACCATTATTTTTGATGATAGGTCAAGACCAACACCAACTCTACTGTCTTTAACATTAACTATTATATTACCTGTAGCAGAGGATACTACTGTTACCATAGCTTCTTCAACAAAACCCATGTTGGCAAGTAATTTTTTCTGTTCTCCCTTGATTCTTATTTTCACTATTTTCATAGGAACACCTACTGGTGCAATTGAAAGGTTCATAAAAGCTCCTCCTTTTCTGAAATTTAATAAGTATTTAAATTTTAATAATAATTAACCTAATATATTTAATATTATATGTTAATTTATAAAAATTGTCAATGTACTATAATACTCTTTTTCTTTTGATATATATTATTATTTAGTTGTTTTTTCTCAATATATACTTTCTTCTTTTTTTATCTCCATTAAAAAAACTTTTATCTTTATTTTCATCATATTTTTTAAATTTACTCCTTTTTATATTCAAAAATAAAAAAAGGACGGTATTAACTATACGCGCCCATTTCACCTTAAAAATCGAATAAACTATCTATTATTTCTACTCCTATCTTTTTTATATCTTCTTTTGTAACCTTTAGTTTTATTTCAAGATTGCTATCCTTTATATAAATCTTTTCAATTCCTAAATCAACATTATTAAGATTTATGTATATTTTGCCCTTTTCAGTAGATATTCTATCTACGCCCAAAGATACCATATCATCAATTTTATTATCTACAAGACTTTTGGGAAGCGGTATTTTCCCCACCTTAACTTTATCTACAGACAATATCATATTGTCTTTATCATTACCTAGACTCATCAAAACATCTATTTGAGAGTCGAATGATCCTATTTTTTTAGGAACCTGAACTAGTAACTTATCTCCCCTTAGATTAAATGAGTATGCTTCAAAATCTTGTTTTCCATATTTCACTAAATTATACTTTAAGAGCTTTCTAAAAGTATAATTGTTTAGTTCCATATCTACAACAGCTCCATCACCTTGAAGCCCTACAGACTTTATAACTCTTTTGTTTATCTGAGCTACATCCATTCTTTCATCTACATTACACAATCTGTCTTTGTCATCAATAGGATCTGTAGCTTTCAAGCTATATCCTGCTGCTGCGATTAAAACAAATACAAGTACAAGTAGAGTTATTATTTTCTTTAGTATTCCCTTCATAATAATCCTCCGTTAATTTATCTGCCAATAATTGTTTATTTGCAAATTCATATATTTTACCAAACCTTTTACTACTTAATTTAACTTAAGCACTTTAAAATATATTAGTTTTTTACATCGTCCGTCTCTTTTAAATATATTCATCATCATAAATAGTATCACTTATATTTTGACTAGATAGTATTGAATTATAAGCATTTTTTTTAGTTTTCAATCGTATTATATACTTTATTTTATCATTTTTTTCTTAAAAAATCATTAATATTTAATATAGCATATATATCTAATTTGTATATTACGGCAGTTTATCTTTAATAAAATGAATAAAACAAAAAGGACCGCAAATTGCGGTCCTTCTCTATTAAGTTGTATTATATTTATATGTTGCTTAATGGCTTTATTAAAAACGCCCTCTATTTTGTATTTTGAAATAGTACAACTATTTATATTTTAGTACCATCCTCTAAGCTTCATAGCTTCAGCTACTCTCTTAACTGAATGCATATAAGCTGATTCTCTCATTGTTACGTTGAATTCTTCCTTTATAGCCCATAGGTTTTCGAATGCCTGTACCATAGCTATTTCTTCTTTTTCTTCAACTTCCTTTTCAGTCCAGTAGTATCCGTATAGGTTCTGTACCCATTCGAAGTAAGAAACAGTAACACCACCAGCATTTGTTAATATATCTGGAGTAAGAACTATTCCTCTTTCGTTTAGAACAGCATCACCTTCTGGAGTAGTTGGTCCATTAGCAGCTTCACAAACTAGACCTGCCTTTATCTTTCCAGCAACATCTGCATCTATTGCATTTTCTAGAGCAGCTGGTATTACTATATCAACATCACTTCCCCAGAATTCGTCCATAGATATTCTCTTTGAACCAGGGAAATCTAATAAGTTACCATTCTTAGCTCTGTAATCCCACATAGCCTGGAAATCAAGACCTTCTTCATTGTATATAGCATATGGTCCAGCTTCCTTGCACCATTCTGCCATTGCAACAACAGTTCCGCCAAGTTTCTGAACGTTCTTAACTGTGAACGCACCAACATTACCGAATCCCTGTACAGCAACCTTAGCGTGCTTCATATCTATACCAAGCTTCTTAGCAGCTTCTCTTGCAGTAACTGCAACACCAAATCCAGTAGCTTCATTTCTACCTAATGATCCACCAAATTCAACTGGCTTACCAGTTATAACACCTATAGCAGATGTTCCTACTAGCTTGTTGTATTCGTCAACCATCCAAGACATAACCTTACCATTAGTTCCTACGTCTGGAGCTGGAACGTCAACCTTTTCTCCTATTAACTTGTATATTCCGTCGATATATCCTCTAGATAATCTTTCTAATTCACCTTCAGATAATTCAGATGGGTCAACTATGATACCACCCTTACCACCACCGTAAGGTATACCTGTAGTTGAACACTTAAATGTCATCCATATAGATAATGCCTTTACTTCTTCTAATGAAACATTCTGATGGAATCTAACTCCGCCCTTTGTTGGACCAACTGCATCATTATGCTGAGATCTCCATCCCTGGAATATCTTTATAGAACCATCATCCATTTTAACTGGGATATTAACTTCTATAACTCTTCTTGGTTCCTTTAATAGTTCATAAACTGCAGGTTCCATTCCTAATTTATCACATGCTCTCTTTACCTGTGCCTGTGCCATTTCAAATACATTTGCCATTTGTAAGCCTCCTTAAAATTAAGATACTCTTTGATATTTGCCGGAAATATTGTAATCAACAAACTAAATACGGTTTATCGAAACATTTTCCTAACTACAATCAAATTATAACACACATAGATAATTTAGTGTATAATAGTTTATGATTTAACAATATTTTTCTTGTAATTTTCTTATAATTTATTTAATTTTGACAGTATGTTTTTTTAGTAATTACTTTAATTCCCATTATTTTATTAAGTTTGATTTTTATTTTATATTTTTAGCTTACTAAAAAAAAGTTTTTTATTTTCTGAAAAGGGAGTCAATATTTCTTATCTAATTCCTTTTAGGCATATTTAAATGGCTTTATTCTTCTTTTTTTTGGTTTAGTTTATTAAGTATAATTTCGTTATACATTAGATAAATAAATAATGACTATTTATTTGACACATTTTACTATCTCTGCATTTTACATGTATTTTTATCTAATTTCAACTAGATATTTAAATTTCGTTTTATAATTATTTATTATTTATTGCTAGTGCATAACATTCATTTATTCAAATATATTCCCTAATACTGATTCTTAAAGTAACATCTTCTTCCTTTAGCATATATTTAAAGTCATCCTATTTATTTTCTATTTATTTGTCTTTGTTTTTACATTTATATTACTTTCTATTTTACATGAAATTTCATATTTTAAACTACTGACTGATGAATATAAGATTTTTTTGAGTATTTTTGATTTTAATTATTAGGACAATTTAACTCTATATAATTAGAGTAGATCTATAAATTTTAGCAAAAGAAAACCCAATGCAAAGCATTGGGATATTCTGCTAAATTATTTTACGCCGATTATTCTGGCTTTGGAGCGTCAACTGGACAAGTTCCAGCACAAGTTCCACAGTCTATACAAGCAGATGCATCTACTACATAGATTCCATCTCCTTCAGATATACATGATACTGGACATTCACCAGCACATGCTCCACAACTAATACAAGCGTCTGTAATTACGTAAGCCATTTTGTACCTCCTATAAACATATATTTTATCGATAAATTTATTATAACAGAGTGGAATAATATTTGCAATTGATTTTTATACTTTTTTTATATTTTTTTGTAAATACTATAAAAGCATTATTTAATCAATATATTTTGTTTTTATTTAAAATATTTTCCTTAACCTCCTTTCTCTTAATTGAGAATTGTTATTAATAAAAAAAGGATTACATTGCTCGACTTCCATTTCAAGCAATATAACCCTTTTCACAATCCATCATACATATTAATATATTAAAAAACAAATAAAACACACTTTTCACTCTAAAGTATACCGTAAACTATGCACTATCCTGCATAACTCTCCATTTAATAATAGTTTATTCTTCGTCGTCTCTTTCCTTCATTAAATAAGATAGTGTAAATAAACTTTCTGTAAGATTTACACTCTCTACTATTACATCAGATGGTACATCAAGGTCTATCGGAGCAAAGTTCCATATTCCCTTTACACCTACACCGACTAACTTATCAGCTACTTCCTGTGCACCGTTCTTTGGTATACATAAAATAGCTATATCCACATTATTTTCAAGTACATATTTTTCTATATCATCTGAATCAAGTATTTCATAATCTCTTATTTTAAGACCTATCATCTTAGGATTTGCATCAAATACTGCTCCTATATCAAAACCTGCATTTCTAAAACCTGCATAGTTAAGAAGCGCCTGTCCAAGATTACCTGCTCCTATTAATACTGTCTTATATTTTTTATCTAAACCTAATATCTTTCCAATTTCCTTATGAAGAGCTTCCACATTGTATCCATATCCTTGCTGACCAAAGCCTCCAAAGTTATTTAAATCCTGTCTTATCTGTGAAGCTGTAAATCCTATTATCTCACTTAGCTCTTTTGAAGATATTCTGTTTATATCTCTAGCTAATAGATCTGCTAAATATCTATAGTATTTCGGCAGTCTTCTGATTACAGCCATAGAAATATTCTTATTTGCCATAATTTTCCTCCTAATCTTTCTTTTGCTCTATCAATCTTTTTTATTTCATTATTTCGAATAAACTATTATTTGCCATTTTCCGACAAAAAACTACTATACAATCAATTATACATTATTTTCGATAAATTTAAAACAGATTATACCATTTTTTCTTCCCATTTTTGGTATAAATGTTCCAATTTTTTCTCATGCTCAGCTTTTTCCTGATTAACCTCTTTTGATTTTTCAGGGGAAGAATATATTTCTTCTTGGCAGAGCATAAACTCCAAACCTTGTATTTGTTTTTCAAGAAGTTCGATTTCTTGTTCAATCTTCTTAACTTCGCTTTTTGCCTTGTTTTCCCTTTGTTTTTGTTCTTTTTCTCGTCTTTTTTCTTCTTTAATTTGTGTCTTGGTTTTTTCTTCAATATTAGACTCATTAACAAGCTTTTCAATGTCCTTTTGCTGATTCTTTTTCTCCATGTAGTAATCGTAATTTCCCAAGTATTCGGTTACTCCATATTCGGACAGTAGCAGAATTTTGTCAATTACTGTGTTAAGAAAATATCTATCATGTGATATGGTAAAAATAGTACCATCATACTCTAATAGCGCTTCTTCTAACACTTCTTTTGAGTCTATATCTAAATGGTTTGTAGGCTCATCTAAAAGAAGTAGGTTGGATTCTGAAAGGATAAGTTTTAATATTGCTATTCTAGCCCTTTCTCCACCACTTAAAAGACTAATTTCCTTAAATACATCTTCATCTGAAAATAAAAATGCCCCTAATAGACTTCTTACCTCTGTTTGTGTAAGATGAGGATTTGCATCCCATATCTCATCTATTATTGTATTCTTTAAATTCAAAGTTTTTTGTTCCTGATGGAAGTACGCAGGATATACATTTTGACCGATTTTGAAATCTCCGCCATTCTGAGTTTCCTCACCCATCAGAATTTTGAAAAGAGTAGACTTTCCTACACCATTTGGACCAATTAGCGCTACCTTTTCCCCTCTATATATGTCAAAGTTTACCCCACTGAATAAAACTCTGTCATCAAATCTTTTTTCCAAGTCCTCAACTCTCAAAACATCATTTCCACTTTGAGCAGTACTTTGAAATCTAAACTTGGCTTTTTTTCTAAATTCCTGTGGTTTTTCAAGTTTTTCAACTTTACTCAACATCTTTTCTTTGCTTCTAGCTCTTTTTATATGTTTTTCTCTTCCATAAGATTTTAATCTTTCTATGGACTCTTCTTGTTTCTTTATTTCTCTTTGTTGATTTTCATATCTTTTTATATCTATTTCTTTTTGTATTCTAGCTTGTTTTATGTATTCAGTGTAGTTTCCATTATAGGCAGTTAACTTTTTATTTGCCATCTCAAAGATTCTATTGACCGATTGATCTAGAAAATATCTATCATGAGATATAATCATTACAGTCCCTTCATATGACCTCAAAAATCCTTCTAACCACTCTACAGCTTCAGAATCAAGGTGATTTGTAGGCTCGTCTAATAATAACAAAGATGGTTTGCTTAAAAGCAATTTACCTAGAAGAACTCTCGTTTTTTCTCCACCAGATAAAACATTTATCTCTTTATCCATATCTTCATCTACAAATCCAAGTCCTCTAAGAGTTCCTGTTACTTCGCTCTTATAGCTATATCCATGATTTGCCTCAAATGCTTCATACTTTTTGCCATACGAATCCATCAATTTCTTTAATTCTTCAGTCGGGGCTACTCCATCTTTTGAAAGTTTTGCTATTTCTTTTTCCATTTCTCTAAGCTCTACTTCAGCCTCTCTTAAATCATCAAAAACACTTATCATTTCTTCATAAATTGTTTTATCTGAATGAAAATTCGTATTCTGTTCCAAATACCCAATTCTACATTCTTTTGAGCTATATATCTCCCCGCTATCATATCCATAAATTCCCGTTATTATCTTAAATAAAGTAGTCTTTCCCGTACCATTAACGCCTACTATACCTACTTTATCACCTTCATTTATAGAAAATGAAATGTCCTCAAGAATAGTTTCTACACCGAAGCTTTTCGTCACCTTATTACACGATAACATTATCATATCCTCTTACCTCCGCTATCCTTGATTTATTTTTAGATTTGGAACGGCATTTAGATCCATTCCATCTCTCCTTCCATTTATATATCTATAATATCCAGCAGCACCTATCATGGCTGCATTATCTGTACACAAAATCATAGGAGGATACTTCAAATCAAGTCCTTCTTTTTTACAAAGCTCACTCATCTTCTCTCTCAAAGCTGAGTTTGCAGCAACTCCACCTGACAGTGTAATTGTCTTATAGCCTTTATCTTTACACGCTTTTATAGCTTTTTGAGTAAGAACATCTACAACTGCTGCCTGAAATGAAGCACATACATCTTCCACTACAACTTCTTTCTTTTTCATCTTCATAGAATTTAAATAATTTAAAACTGAAGACTTGATTCCACTAAAGCTAAAATCATAGTCATTTTCATGGAGACATGCTCTCGGAAAATCTATTGCTTCTGGATTTCCTTTTTTAGCCATTTGATCTACAATAGGTCCACCTGGATATCCTAAACCTAATGCCCTTGCAACTTTATCAAAAGCCTCTCCTGAAGCATCATCTTTGGTCTTTCCAAGAATTTCATAAACTCCATAGTCTTTAACTTCTACAAGATGGGTATGTCCACCTGACACTATTAAAGTTATAAATGGTGGCTTTAAATCCTTATGTTCTATGTAATTTGCACTTAAATGTCCTTCTATATGATTGACTCCAACTAAATCTTTATTTAATGTAAATGCAAGTGACTTTGCATAGGATAGACCTACAAGTAAAGCCCCTACTAATCCTGGACCATATGTTACAGCAATATGTGTAATATCGTCAAATCCCAATCCACTTTCATCTAAAGCTTCTTGTACTACTATGTCTATATTCTCTATATGCTTTCTTGAGGCTACTTCAGGCACTACTCCACCAAATTTTTTATGAGTTTCTATTTGAGTTGAAATTATATTTGTCAAAACTTCTCTTCCATTTTTCAAAATAGCACATGCTGTTTCATCACAACTACTTTCTATTGCAAGAGTTATTATATCTGCCTTAGAATTTTCTTTATCAGCTTCTGATTTTTTCGTATCCTTAATTTCTAAAAATTCGCAATCAGATTTTTTAAAATTCATTTTTAAATCTTCATTTTTACTCATAATCTATTTCACCTCCTCTATCTGTTTCCACATTATTATTGCATCTTCTCTATTATCACTATAATATTCTTTTCTTATTCCACTCGGCTTAAAACCATATTTTCTATAAAGATTTTGGGCAACTTCATTGCTCTTTCTCACTTCTAAAGTAATTGAGTTAATAGAGTTTTCTAAACAACTCTCTATAAGATGCTCCATCAGTATACTTCCTATCTGTCTACCCCTGTAATCTTTATGAACTGCTACATTATTTATATGAGCCTCATCTATTATATACCACACCCCTATATAGCCGACTATTTTTCCATCTTCGTCTTCTGCAACTATATATTTTGCCAATTTATTTTTCATCTCACTTTTAAATGAGGAAAGAGACCAAGGGTCTGGAAAAGCAGATACTTCTACTTCATGGACAGCCTCTACATCTTCCATCTTCATACTTCTACATTTCATAGTACTTCCTCTTACTTACTCTCTTTAGATTCTTTAAGTTTCTTTTGCTTTTCTTCATATTGTATCTCTGCTTGAGATTTTCTAATATACATTGGAACTATATCATAACAACTATGTATATCAATATTCTTTTCAAACTTTTCTCTAGCAATACAAGCAACACTCGAAGCTTTTGAAATATTTTTATCTGGAGATGCTATTTCAATTGAATCCATAGTAAACTTCTCTCTACACTTATCTAGCCCTTCTCCAAGTACTACTACTTTCTCTCCAGATTCTTCTATATCTTTAAGAAGTTCATCTATGTCGACAACTTCTATCTCATTTAATCTTTTAAGCTCCCCTTCTATCATCTTATAAGAAGCTGTATATAACTGCTTTCCCTGTGCATCAAGTATCGGTATTATCTTCTTTGAAGAATCCGAAACATTAAAAGCTAGGCTTTCTAATGAGTCCACAGCTACAATTTTCAAATCCTTAGCGTGTGCCATAGCCTTCACTGTTGCCATAGCTATTCTCAATCCAGTAAATGATCCTGGCCCTATGCATACTGCCAAAAGATCTATGTCATCTGCTGTAATATCAGCAAGTTTAAAAAGACTTTCAACCATAGGCATAAGTTTTTGTGAATGAGTTCTTTTATCATTTATAAATATTTCACCTACAAGTACATCTCCCTTCAAAAGGGCTATACTTGCAGCCTTAGTCGAAGTATCAAAGCTCAATATATTCATTATACAGTCACCTCCTCGACTATTTTCTCATACTTACTTCCCACAGGATTAAGAGCTATTTTTCTTCCCTCATCTTGATATGTAAGAAGTATTTCCAATCTTTCTTCAGGTAATATATCCTCAATAAGATTTGACCACTCTATTATACATACTCCATCTGAATTAATATATTCTTCAAAACCTATGTCATACATTTCTTCACTGCAAGCTATTCTGTAAACATCGAAATGATACAATGTTATATTACCTTCTGTATATTCATTTACTATATTAAAAGTTGGACTTGTTATGTCATCTTCTATTCCCATAGCCTTGGCTATACTCTTCGTAATAGTCGTTTTCCCTGCACCAAGATTTCCATTTAGGCATATTATAGCCCCTGGAAATAATCTTTTACCTAGCTTTCGACCTATATCTTCAGTGAATTTTTCATTTTCAAGAAAAAATTCCTTCATAGTCCCTCCTATTAACAAACTTACATTTTAATAAATATATTTTTAATATCTTTGTCGGAAATATATTTATTAAATTATATATATTAACGCTTTTAATTAATCTATAAAAAATTACCACCTTTTATTATATCATCTACTCTCAAGTTTTTTCAATAGCTATTCTAGTATTCACAATGTTTAAGCCTAATCTTAATATTCTAAATAGAAAAATCGTATTTACACAACTATAAATATCTATAAAAATTATAGTTTTTTAAGAAAAAAAGATTAACAAAGTACCTATAATTTTTTTATTATATTAGATAATAAAGAAAATAATATTATAATCTTCTAATTATTCTATTGACTTGATTTTTCAACTTGTTATAATATACTTGCAAAGGAGGATTCATTATGAAATATTTTGTAATGTCAGACATACACGGTTCAAGCTTTTATCTAAAAAAAGCTATGGAAATATTCGAAGAAGAAAATGCAGATTTTATTTTAATACTAGGTGATATACTTTATCACGGTGCTAGAAATGACCTTCCAAAAGGATATAATCCAAAGGAAATAATAGAAATCCTTAACAAAAATGCTGAGATTATTATGGCTGTAAGAGGAAATTGTGAAAGCGAAGTAGATCAAATGGTTCTTGATTTTCCTATACAGGCCAGTTACTCTAATATGATTTTTGAAGGAAAAAGACTTTTTATTACACATGGTCATCTTTATAATGAAAAAAATAAGGTTAAACTACCTGAAAACTCATGCTTTCTATCAGGTCATACACATATTTTAAAGGCAGAAAAAATTGATGGTATACATTACCTTAACCCAGGAAGTATATCTATTCCTAAAAACAATAATCCTCACTCATATGCAATCTTAGATAATAATGAGTTTATTGTAAAAACTTTAGATGGAGATATAATTCTTAGACATGAATTAATCTAGTTTTTCTAACTAATAAATTTAAGCGACATACAGACTGTATGTCGCTTTTTATATGTATTCTAAATTACTCTTATTAATTTTCTTTTATTAATCTTTCTAATTTCTTGTATAAAGGAATTGATAGTATTGATATCATAACTCCCTTTATTAAGTTAAATGGTGCAATAAACCAAATTACAAATGTCAATAAATTATGTACATTTGGATTTACAGCTTTACCTAAACTTATTATCGCATCCATTCCCATTAACTGTCCATAAAATGGTAGTAAAAAGAAGTAATTAACTATAGAGCCAACTGCTATTATTGCCAATGTACCACATACAAATCCAATAACAAGACTCTTAAAATCTTTCTTCCTTCTATATACTACTGAAGTTGCTACTACAAAAGCACTTCCAACTATTATATTTGCTATCTCCCCTACGCCACCTGTAGTTGTAGCTACAATAGTATGAAGGAAATTCTTCACTATTTCAACACATATTCCTGCTGCTGGCCCCATTGCAAGACCTGCTATTAATGCTGGCATATCAGAGATATCTATCTTTAAAAAATCTGGAAATAATCCAGGTATTGGCATTTCTATAAACATAAGTAGAAATGCAACCGCTGATAACAATCCAACTTTAACTAAGACTCTTGTTGAAAGTTTTCTTTTTTTGACGCCCATAACATTTACTTTTTCCATTTTTACCTCCTATTTTCGAGGGGAAAATAAGAAATCCCGAAGTATTAAACTCCGGGATGCATTTACAATATAATAATCATTCATTGTAATATTCTTCTCTCATCCAGACTTTACTGTCGGCTTTGGAATCTCACCAAATCATGCTACTTGACGTAACTCGCGGGCTATACCGCCGGTAGGGAATCTCACCCACCCCCGAAGACCTATTTTATATTAATCTGTAACTTCATTATATACCTATTACAAATAACTTGTCAATATGAAAACGTTATTTAATTTATACTTGTTTTACATCTTTCATAGATAGAGATACCTTAGCTCTTTGAGTATCTATAGCTATTACTTTAACTTTTACAATATCCCCTACGGTCAATACATCTGAAGGAGTTTTGATTCTTTTCTTAGAAATTTGAGATATATGAACTAAACCATCATTTTTTATACCTATATCAACAAAAGCACCAAAATCTACTACATTCCTTACTGTTCCTGTAAGTTCCATTCCTTCTTCTAAATCTTCAAGCTTCATTACATCAGTTCTAAGAACAGGTTTAACTCCTGTTTCTCTTATATCTCTTCCTGGCTTTTTAATCTCTTCTATTATATCTTTCAATGTAACCTTACCTACACCAGCATCTTCTGCCAACTTGTCCAAACCATAGTTTTTTACTCTCGTATCTATGTCCTGTAAATTCCCTGAAGATACGTCATCCATAGTATAGACAAGCAACTCTAATAACTTTTCACAAGCCTTATAACTTTCTGGATGCACACCTGTATTATCCAATGGATTTTTGGCTTTTGCTATTCTTATAAAACCTGCCGACTGTTCAAATGCAGCAGGCCCAAGTCTTTTTACCTTTTTAATTTGATTTATATTTTCAAACTCTCCATTTTCATCTCTATAGGCTACTATATTTTTTGCAACTGATGAAGATATTCCAGCTATATGCTCTAATAGAGAATATGATGCTGTATTGATATCTACACCTATTTTATTTACAGAGTCTTCTACTACACCGTCTAGTACCTCTGAAAGTCTTTTGGCATTAACATCATGCTGATATTGTCCAACACCTATACTTCTAGGTTCTATCTTTACAAGTTCTGCCATTGGATCTTGAAGTCTTCTGGCTATTGAAATTGCACCCCTAATAGATACATTAATATCTGGATGTTCTTCATTAGCAAGTTTTGATGCTGAGTAAACTGATGCACCAGCCTCATTAACTATACAGTAGCTTACATTCTCTTCCATTTCAGAAATCATCTCTGCAACAAACTTTTCTGATTCTCTAGATGCAGTACCATTACCTATTGAGATAATATCCACACCATACTTCTTTATCATATTCTTTAGAGTCTTTTTAGCCTTTTCTACATCATTTTGTGGCTCAGTAGGAAATACAGTTGTATAGTCTAAAAGCTTTCCATTTTTATCTACTATAGCTATTTTGCACCCTGTTCTAAATGCTGGGTCAAATCCCATTACTACTACATTTCTTACTGGAGGTTGTAAAAGTAATCCATTTAAATTTTTAGCAAAAACTTCTATGGCTCTTTCCTGTGCAATTTCTGTAAGGTGATTTCTAATTTCTCTTTCTATTGAAGGGAAGATTAGTCTTTTATAAGAATCTTCGGCTATTTCTCTAATTATATCAATATTTCCTGTATTATCTTCACTAGTATACTTGCTTACTATTTCATCTATGAATTTCTGATCATCCATTTCTAGCTTAACTGTTAAGAATCCTTCTTTTTCACCTCTGTTTATTGCCAAAACTCTATGTGGAAGTATTTCCTTTACCTTTTCTGAAAACTCATAGTACATCCTATACACTGAATCTTCCTTGTCATCTTTTGCCTTTGAAAGAAGAACAGATCTTTTTAGAGCATCTTCTCTTATAAACTTTCTTATTTCTGCATCTTCACTCATTTGCTCTGCAACTATATCTTTAGCCCCTGCTATTGCAGACTCTACATCTTCAACATCTTTTTGGGGATTTACAAACTTGGCTGCTTCTTTTCTTATGTCTGCATTTTTAGATAGAAGTATCATCATCGCCAAATTTTCAAGACCTTTTTCTTTTGCAATAGTAGCTCTTGTTCTCTTCTTCTTTTTATAAGGAGCATATATATCTTCCGCTTCTTGAAGTGTTTTAGCCTTATCTAAAGCTTTCACTATTTCATCAGTAAGCTTTTCTTGTTCATCTATTAATCTTTTTATATCTTCTTTTCTATCTGCAAGATTTCTTAAGTAAGTAAGCTTTTCACCAAATTCTCTTAGCTGTACATCACTCATTTCTCCTGTCATTTCTTTTCTATATCTTGCTATAAAAGGTATAGTATTGCCCTCATCTATTAGTTTTATTGTATTTTCTACTTGAAATTTTTTAAGATTTAATTCCTTGCATAAAATTTTTTCTATATCCATTATTATCCCCTTTTATTTCTCTTTTTTTACAAATGCCCTCAAATAGCCATACATAAAGGAATCCAATTCCCCATCCATTACGGCATCTACATTTGCATTTTCTATATTAGTTCTATGATCCTTTACCAATTTGTAGGGTTGGAATACATATGATCTAATCTGACTACCCCAGGTAATCTGATTATACTGCCCGTGTATATCCTCTATCTTTTCCTTTTTTTCTTCTTCTTTAATCTGAATTAACTTGGCAATCAAAAGCTTCATAGCTACATCTTTATTGGTGTGTTGACTTCTCTCGTTTTGACAAGAAACTACTATTCCTGTTGGAAGGTGTGTAATTCTCACAGCAGAATCAGTTGTATTTACATGTTGTCCACCAGCTCCAGAAGCTCTGTATGTATCTATCTTTAAATCATTTGGATTAAGTTCAATATCTATATCATCATCTAATTCAGGAGTTACATCTACTGAAGCAAATGAAGTATGTCTCTTGCCAGATGAATCAAATGGAGATATTCTAACTAACCTATGAACACCTTTTTCACTCTTTAAATAGCCATAGGCATTTCTACCTTGAACCAATATAGTGGCTGTTTTTATTCCTGCAGCCGGATCTGAAATTAAGTCTAAAAGCCTAACTTTCATCCCTCTGTCTTCAGCCCATCTTATATACATTCTCAAAAGCATCTGTGACCAGTCTTGTGCATCTAAACCACCTGTTCCTGAATTTATAGATACTATGGCATTATTAGAATCATACTCTCCAGAAAATAGCATCTCTAATGTCATACTTTCAATTTTAGATGAAAGTTTGGAAATACTTTCTTTTATAGAAGATTCTACCTCTTCATCCTCTTCATGACTTAACTCTCCCTGACCAAGCTCTATAAGAGTTTCAATGTCTTCCAATTCACTATTCAGTTCTCCATATTCCTCTATAATAGCTGTAAGATGCTTATTTTCTTGCAATATCTTATTTGCATTTTCACTATTTTCCCAGAAACTTTGTTCCTCCATCATAGTGTTTATATCTGCTTGTCTTGTTTTTAGACTATCCAAGTCAAAGTGAAACACCCAGCTCTCTCACCTTAGAAGATAGTTCTTCACACTCCGACTTATAATCTTGAATATTAATCATTAATCTCTTCACTTCCAATTCTTTTAATAAATTTCTTATATACTTTTAATATATAATCTATATATTATTTTATACACTTTTATAAACTCTATAAATCTATATATTTGTTTTTTAATAGCTAAAACTAGGCAATAGCAATTCTTTAATGAAAAAAGGCAGTATGCAAAGACATACTGCCCAATAATTTACTTATTATCTACCACAGCAGTTTTTATATTTCTTTCCACTTCCACATGGGCAAGGATCATTTCTTCCTACCTTTGTTTCCGCTACTGCTTGTTTCCCCTTCTTAGCTTTTTCTTCAAAATCTTCTTCTGTTGCTGGAGATTCTAATGAATCTACATCTACTACAGCCTTTCTTTCTACAGGAATTTCTACCTGTATGTTAAATAGGTATGCTACTGTATCCTGTCTTATTAGAGAGTTCATCTCATCGAACATTTCGAAGCCTTCCATCTTGTATGCTATAACTGGATCTATCTGACCTATTGCTCTTAGTCCAATACCCTGACGTAACTGATCCATAGCATCTATATGATCTATCCAGTGGTTATCAACTGACTGAAGAAGTATAATTCTTTCTACTTCTCTCATTCTTTCTGAACCTATAAATTCCTCCTTTTCTGCATATAATCCTAAAAGCTTATTGTAAACTGCTTCTAGAGCATCTGCTGGAGATATAGAAGCTAAGTCTATATCATCTATTTCGCCTGCAGGAATAATTTGATAGATATAATGTTTAAATCCTTCAATGTCTAATACGTCCTTATCATCTGTATATTTATTTATAGCATCAGTTATTACATCTCTCATCATCAGTTCAATCTGTTCTTGTAGATTTTCTCCTGATAAAACTCTTCTTCTTTCTTCATAGATGATTTCTCTCTGCTTATTCATAACATCATCATATTCAAGGACATTCTTTCTTATACTGAAGTTCTTACCTTCTACCTTCTTCTGTGCATTTTCAATAGATTTAGTAAGCATTCTATGTTCGATTGGAGTATCATCGTCCATACCTAATCTTCCTAGAAGTTTCTGAACCTTTTCACTACCAAATAATCTCATAAGGTCATCATCAAGAGCTATATAGAATCTTGATTCACCTGGATCACCTTGACGACCGGCACGACCTCTTAACTGGTTATCTATTCTACGAGATTCATGTCTTTCTGTACCTAATATGCAAAGTCCTCCAGCTTCAAGAACTGCCTTCTGCTCTACATCTGTTTCTTCCTTAAATTCCTTGTATAACTTCTTATATGTTTTTCTAGCTGCATCATATTCTTCTTTATCTTCAACACCAGCAACTTCATTTGCTGAATTTACTCTATTTATCATCTCATCGGTAAAGTTTAATCTCTTCATCTCCTTAAGTGCCATAAATGAAGGGTTACCACCTAGAAGTATATCTGTACCTCTACCTGCCATATTAGTTGCTATTGTAACAGCGCCAAGTCTACCTGCCTGAGCAATTATCTCTGCTTCCTTTTCATGGAACTTGGCATTAAGTACATTATGCTTTATTCCGTAGCTATCTAGTATACTTGATAGAAGTTCTGATTTTTCTATTGATACAGTACCTACTAGCACCGGCTGATTACAAGCATGTCTTTCCTTGATATCCATTGCAACAGCATTGAATTTTGCAAGCTGATTTGCGTATACTACATCAGGATGATCCTTTCTAAGTATAGGCTTGTTTGTTGGAACTTGGAAAACATCCATTTTATAAATAGATTTAAATTCTTCTTCCTCTGTTTTGGCAGTACCTGTCATACCAGAAAGCTTGTTATACATTCTGAAATAGTTCTGGAATGTAACTGTAGCAAGTGTCTTTGATTCTCTCTGAACTTCAAGTCCTTCTTTAGCTTCTATAGCCTGATGTAGACCTTCTGAGTATCTTCTACCAAACATTAATCTCCCTGTAAATTCATCGACAATAACTATTTCGCCTTCTTTAACAACATAGTCTACATCTTTCTTCATAATTACATGAGCTCTAAGAGCCTGATTTATGTGGTGATAAAGCTCTGTATGTTCCATTGTAGTTATATTCTCTACATTAAAATATATTTCCGCTTTTCTAATACCAGATTCAGTAAGCGAAACAGCCTTATCCTTTTCTTCTTTTTCATAATCATCTTCATCTAAAGTAAGTATAAATACATTTGCATCTGAATACATATGAGTAGACTTGTCCCCAGGTCCAGATATAATAAGAGGAGTTCTTGCTTCATCTATTAAGATTGAGTCAACCTCATCGACAATGGCAAAATTAAGACCTCTTTGAACCATTTGTTCTTCATGTATTACCATATTATCCTTTAGATAATCAAAGCCATATTCATTATTTGTACCATATGTAATATCACAGGCATATTGTTCTTTTCTTTCATTATGATTCTGTCCGTGTACAATAACACCTACAGAAAGTCCAAGAAATTCATACACCTTTGCCATTTGATCACGGTCACGCTTTGCAAGATAATCATTTACTGTAACAACATGAACTCCCTTACCTTCAAGTGCATTAAGATAAACAGGACATGTTGCAACAAGTGTCTTACCTTCACCAGTTTTCATCTCTGCGATACGTCCCTGATGAAGAACTATACCACCTATAAGCTGCACTCTAAAGTGTCTCATTCCAAGTATTCTTGATGAAGCTTCTCTTACAACAGCAAAAGCATCTACTAAAATATCATCTAATGTTTCGCCATTTTTTAATCTATCTTTAAGGACTGGAGTCATCCCCTGCAATTCTTCATCGCTCATTGCTTTATATTTATCTCCAACTTTATCTATTTCATCAACAATTTTGTTAAATCGTTTTAAATCTTTTTTATCTGCCATATTAAAAAGGCTATCTAAAAAACTCATTCACACATCTCCTTAAGTTTATTTTCGTAATTTGTACACATAGTTAATTTTAACATAAATATTACCCTTTGAATAGTCGCAAAGAAACAAGACTATTCAAAATCTCTATGTTACAGCATGGTTCTATCTAATTTTTGTATAGCAAATTTTCTATATTTTTTTATTTTATATATCTATACAATATACTATATTATCCTTTAAAAATTCTTTATAAAATATCTTTATATTAAAAAAATTTATATTTCATTACAGTTCTTCTCTACTTCCGATTAAAAAACAAGTTCTATTTCCACTTTTCAAGCACTTTAAAATAAATAAATAAAATAATTTTTTAAAATAAACAACTTATTGAATTTAATTTTTATCAAATTTCTTTCATATTATTGTTTTTTATACTTATTTCTTTCATATTATTGATTTTTATGTCCATTTAGTATATTATCATTCTAGAGTACTCATATCATATAGTTCGTGAGGAGGTGAAAATATGAAAGAAAAATTCAGTTTAAAAGGCGCAAATATTCGTGATGTCCGTACATTAACAGGTTCTGCTCTTTTAATAGCACTAGCTGTTATTATAGATTTTTTTAGACTTGTAATTAGCAATCTCTTAGAAATATCATTTGAATTTGTAGCATATGCTGTTGCAGGTATACTTTACGGACCTATTATCGGTGGAATGGTTGGCGGTATCTCAGACGTTATTCAATACGTTATTAGACCTTCAGGACCTTTCTTCCCTGGATTTACCTTAAATGCAATACTTAGCGGTTTTATTTTCGGTCTTTTCTTATATAATAGAAAAATCACAGTTAAAAGAGTCGCACTTGCTGTATTAGTTGAAGGATTAGTTGTAACATTACTTTTAACTCCTCTTTGGCTAAGTATAATGTATGGTGCAAAGATTTTTGCACTTCCTAGAATTATTAAATTTGTGGCTATGTTCCCACTTAGAGTTGCTTTGATTTATGGTGCAGGAAAAGTCCTGGAAAAGCAAAGACTTACAAGGAAGTTCAAATCAGTATAATTAAAATACTTATATTAAGAAAAAATGCATACCTTGATTTCTAGAGAAATTAAAATATTAATTCTTTAGTTCAAGGTATGCTTTTATTTTTTATATTTTATATAGTTAATATATAAGACTTTCTCAATTTAAATAAAATTAAACTTTTAAAAAACTTCTTCATTTAAACTTTTTCAAATTGATAATGTATTTAGCTGACCTGATCTTTGACCCCACACTCGCCTGCTGGAACTTTCGCTCACGTTAGCTCACTACTAATCCTCTCGATTATTTTATCGGCAGGTCTTACTTCTAAGCCGCGCCATGCTCACATCTACCCATTATTTTTTATGATGCTTACGTGGATCCCTTTGCCCGCGACTGGCTTGGACTTGCAACCACAGACCTAAATACTCTATTATTTTATAATCACCAGACTATAATGTCAACAACTTTATTTTTTTATAGGCTCTTTATGTATTAAAAAATATCATAAAGTCTTATCTTTAATATCTTATTTTTACATAAAAAACTTATATATATTCTAAATGTAGCTAAAGAATAACAAAAAGAATGTTTTTACCAAATCTTAAAATCATCTTACTTATAATAGCTTTAATTTTCAATGGTAATTATATATATTATATTCAAATATCCAAAAACAAATTTATTTAACTATTATATCTCCCAGTTAGAAATGTCAGTGCTACTATCCTATTGACTCCCCTTAGCTTTAGCTCCTTGCTAATTTCATTTATAGTTGCCCCAGTTGTAAAAATATCATCTACTATAAGAATATTTTTACCTTCCAGACTTTCTTCTCCTTCTTTAATTGAAAAAGCGCCTAAAAGTTCTTTTTTCCTATTGCTAGCCATCATTTTGTGAAGCTTTTTGGTATTTTTACTTCTATATACTGCACTACTTATTTTTATACCTGTTAAAAATGATAAATATAGGGCAATTTTTTCTGATTGGTTAAAACCCCTATCTCTTTTTCTTTCTTTGGATAGCGGTACATACATTATTAAATCAGCTTTATCTAGTTCTTCTGAATTATACTTTAACATATAATCATAAATTATCTGAGCTATTATTTTTGCAAGATAAGTTTTTCCTGAATATTTAAGAGAAAATACCATTTTTTTAGAAATTTGATCATATTCTATAAAAGATATATTCCTATCGAAAATAAAACTTTTGCCCTTGCAATATCCACAGTCTTTATAGTAATTATTTTCATCTATGCTCAAATTGAGCTTGGGTTTTCCACACTTTCCACAAGCTTCATGTATAAATATCATTTTTTCTCTGCAAGTATGGCAAATAGAATACTTATTTTTTCTACTTATTGGCATATTGCAAATTACGCAATTGAGATTCTCCGGATATAAAACTTTAACTATTCTTTCTATAAATTTTTGAAAATTATCTTCTAAAAACAAAAAAGCACCCCCTCAGGAGGCACTTTATATATGGATTTAATTATTTTTAATAAAATGCCAAAATTTGACCTTAATATTCTTCTTCTAAAATATTATTTCTCTTAAAGGCATTTAATTTATATCCTAAATTAGAGTATCTATCATTATTTTTGTTATTTGAAATCATATAATCCATATATTTTTTCTGACCAACTATTACAACTAATTTTTTAGCTCTCGTAACAGCTGTGTATAGAAGATTTCTACTTAAAAGCATCGGCGGTCCCCAAGTCATAGGCATTATTACTACTGGAAATTCACTGCCCTGACTCTTATGGACTGTCGTACAAAAACAATGCTCTAACTCATCTAGTTCATCAAATTTATATTTAAAAATTTTGTATTCATCAAATAGAACATATATTGTCTTGGCAGATTTATCTATGTGGTAAATATATCCTATATCTCCATTATAGACACCTTCTCCGTGGTCTGTTCCCTCTTCATTGTTCCAAGTTCTTGAATACATATTTTTTACCTGCATTACTTTATCGCCAACTCTAAAAACTCTCTTCATAAGTTCTACTTCTTGTCTTGCTTGATAGTGAGGATTTAATACTTTTTGAAGCTCTACATTTATATTATTTACTCCAGCTATTCCCTTTCTCATAGGAGACAGGAGCTGTATATCTTTCAAAGAATCAACCTTATAATATTTTTCAAGTCGACCACTTACAAGGCTTTTTATTTCTTCCAAAATCTCTTCGTCACTATCTTTATTGATAAAGAAAAAGTCACTGTCTTTCTTATTTGCTACAATATCTTCGCCATGGTTTATTCTATGGGCATTAACTACAATATCACTTTCCTGCGCCTGTCTAAAAATTTCTGTCAATCTAACTGTAGTGATTACACCTGAAGATATTATATCTCCTAACACATTACCCGCTCCAACTGAAGGCAACTGATCTGCATCACCTACCATGATTAGCCTAGTTTTCGGACTCATAGCCTTAAGCAAATTATCCATTAAAAATATATCTATCATAGATGCCTCATCAACAATAATTACATCTGCATTTATGGGTTCTTCTTCATTTTTTGTAAATATTAATCTATCATCTGAATCAAATGCCATTTCAAGAAGTCTGTGTATTGTTTTTGCCTCTTCACCAGTAGTCTCTGTCATTCTTTTTGCAGCTCTTCCAGTTGGTGCTGCTAAAACAACCTTATTTTTATTAATTTTAAACAATCTAATAATTGTATTTATAGTAGTAGTTTTTCCTGTACCTGGACCACCTGTTAGAACCATTACGCCATTTTCAAAAGCAGCCCTTACAGCCTGTTTTTGAGCTGCTGCAAGATAAATTCCTTCTGTTTCTTGAAATTCCTCAAGCTCTGTTTCAATATCAATCTTTACATCTCTTTGCTCTGAATTTGACAAACTAATTAAGCCCATACAAACATCAAGTTCTGCCCTATGATATTTTGCCATATAAACTATGTTAATTTCTCCATATCTTTCTAAAACTACCTTTCTAGAAAGTGCCAATTCAAATAAAGCTTCCTCTACTTCTTCTTCTGAAATTCCCAAAAGGCTCACTGCCTCTCTAGTAACTATATTTTCTGGCAAAAAAGTATGTCCACTATTTATAGAATTTTTAAGAACATGTAAAATTCCCTGTTCAATTCTATATTTAGAGTCCCTATCTATACCACATTGTTTTGCTATTTCATCTGCAACTTTAAATCCAATACCTACAATATCATCAATTAACTGATAAGGATTTGTTCTTACAATTTCCAGAGAATTAGAGCCATATTTTTTAAATATCTTCATACTTAACTTCGGACTTATTCCATATGGTGAAAGAGATATTATTACATTTTTTACACCCATATTTTCATTATAGCTCTCTATAATTGGTCCAAGCTTTTTTTTACCTATTCCCTCAACTTCTAAAAGTCTTTCAGGATTTTTTTGTATTACTTCTAAAGTCTGTATTCCAAACTTATCGACAATCTTTTCCGCCATTTTTTCTCCGACGCCTTTTATTACACCAGATGATAAAAATGACATTATACCACTTATTGTAGACGGTACTACTACCTGATACGAGGACACATTAAACTGCCTTCCATATATATCATGTACAATCCAACTGCCTTCAACTTCAATATTTTCACCAGTGGCAAGCCCAGGCATTATACCTGTAATTACTTCTGTAAATTCTTCTGTTTTTATTTTAGCTACAGTGTACCCATTCAGATCATTAGAAAAAATAACATCTGCTACTGTACCTTCAAACTTCTCCATAAAATTGCCTCCTGATTTAATCTAGTCGATTATATTTTTTTGTAACCGTCTCTAAAAATTTATTTACAAGAATTAAATAAAAGCTTTAATTCTTCTTTATTTAAATCCTTTCCTATAAGTACTAACTTTGACTCAGCCATAGCATCTATTTTTTCTAAAGTATATCTTTCACCGACTATATCAACCTTAGCCCAAGCACCATTTATAGGAAGAAATCCCTTGGCTCTAATTATATTGCCAAATCTCCCTCTCATAATTGCTGACATATATGATTCAAATATATATAGTTCATCAAAAGATATATTATCTATATTACTTCTTAAAGCTGATGTATCCTTGTAGTCTATTTCATCATCCCATTTTAATTCTAAAATTTCTTCCCACCAAATATCATCATAAGAAGAAAATTCCTCCGTATTTACTATTGCTTTAGGATTGATTTTTAATATAGAATCTCTTACTCGCTTTATTTCTTCTTTAGTCATATTGCTGGTTTTAGAAACTACAACAAATTTAGAACTTTTAATCTGGTCTACAAATATTTCTTCAAATTTCTTTGAATATTTGTCAATACAATTAGGATCTACTATTGTTACAGGCTCTAGTATTTTTATTCTATCGTACTGAACTTTTTTAATATTATCAAGTACAGAGCTGAGCATACCTACTCCTGTTGGCTCTACTATCAAAACTTCTGGATCTAAAGAGTTCGCTATGGTCATAACAGAATTTGCAAAGTTTGACTTCATCGAACAACATATACATCCTTCTGTCATCTCCCAAATTTTATCATAATCTTTTTTTAATAAATCTCCATCAATTCCTACTTCTCCATATTCATTTTCAAGAATCACAAAATCTCTCTTCAATTTATTTGTCATTTTTTCAATGAAAGTTGTCTTGCCTGCCCCCAAAAAACCTGAAACTACTAATATTTTCATAATAACACGCAAAAGCCAATCGGCTTTTCCTCCTTCCAAATCATATTGATAGCTAAATTTACCATCTTTTTCTAAATTTATTCTAATATCATATTTCTTAATAAAAATGACCCGTTTTAAAAAACGGGTCAAATATTTTAACTACAATGACCTGTCAAAGTTACTCTTTCCAACAGATACATTATATAATAAATTCAATTTATTGTCTATTTTTCTACTCTTACAACTGGTTTAATTAAATCAGCCGGCTTTTCTTTCATTAACATTAGTGCATCTTCTACATGGTCAAAACCTTCAAATCTATGAGTAATCAACTTAGATAAATCAAGCTTTCCAACAGATACTAGTTTGGCTAGTTTTTCCATTCTAAGTCTACCACCAGGCATTAATCCACCTTGAATCTGCTTGTGTCCCATACCAACGCCCCACTCAACTCTTGGTATTTTTACATAATCACCTGAACCTAAATAATTTACATTACCTATTTTTCCACCAGGTTTTAAGCATTCAACAGCTTCTGCAAATGTATCTACTGTTCCACCAGCTATAATTACCTTATCTACTCCCTTGCCATTAGTCATTTCAAGAACTTGCTTGGCAATAGGACCATCCTTATAACTTATAAAATCAGTAGCTCCATAGAATTTAGCAGCTTCTACACATACTGGTCTTGTTCCAACAGCAATAATTCTTGAAGCTCCTCTTAAATTTGCACCTGCAACAGACATCAATCCCACTGGACCAATACCGATTACAAGAACTTCATCACCAAACTGAACATCTGCCAATTCAACCCCATGGAATCCAGTAGGCACCATATCTGATAGCATACAAGCTTCTTCTGGCTCTATGTTATCAGGTAACAATGCTAAATTGCCATCAGCATCATTTACATGGAATAGTTCACCGAATACACCATCCTTGAAGTTAGAAAACTTCCATCCTGCAAGCATACCATTAGAATGCATTGGATAGCCTGCTTGAGCCTCTAATGAATTCCAGTCTGGAGTAATTGCTGGTACCAAAACTCTATCTCCAGGTTTGAAATCTTTTACTAGCTCACCTACTTTAACTACTTCACCACAACATTCATGTCCAAGAATCATATTTTCTCTTTCACCAACTGCACCTTCCCATACAGTATGAATATCAGATGTACAAGGTGCTAAAGCAATTGGCTTAACCAAAGCATCTAAAGGACCACATACCGGATCCTCTTTTTCAATCCAACCAACCTTACCGATTTCTAGCATTGCAAAACCTTTCATAACAAAAACCTCCAAATTCAATTTTAAAATATAATTTAATAGTTATTATTAAAAGATAAATAAATAATATTTACTTGATAGAAAAGCTTTCTTTGATTTTTTATGCGGAAAGGATTACATAAGAAGTAAATTTTATTTTTTATATAAACAATATCTTGTAAATAAATTTTTATACTTATTGTTAATTAAAGTAAGACACTATTTATAGCTATATCAGTATATTATAGATAGTATAAATTATTAGTTGATAATTTATATACCCCTTTCACTAACTGATAAACAAATATCATTTTTTTATTTGAATAATCAGAATAACAATTTCATTATTTATATAAATATTTCTATATAAACTTTTTACTTATGCCTAATTCCT
>Michael_p1__coassemble_887_pt1 | contig 34918 bp, 26 predicted proteins | sample Michael_p1__metabat2_high_PE_009 | metagenome-assembled genome bin Michael_p1 | reverse complement strand
GGTTATAAATTTATATTTTTTATAAAAATTACTAATTTTGCTTATTTTTATAAATTTATTTTTGTATGTAAGTATAATACATATAATGATACAAATAATACATCTTTTAGAAAATTTGTTAAAAGATGTAACTGTTTTTTTAAATAATAAAGCTAAATAAAACTCCTACAGTTGCACTTACGACTATTATCTTTATTATGTCTACTTTTTTTGACATAAATAAGATTCCACCAATTATAAAGCCAATAACACCAATGTATTTAATTCCTTCAGGAGAAAAAATAGAGGATTTAAACATATCAATGGCAGCTATTAATATAAGACCAGGTATTGCAGGCTTTAGACCTTTTAAAGCTCTATCAAGCAAGGTAATCTTCTTTCCTCTAAATAAAAAATATCCTAAAAGTAGCATCAGTATGCAAGAAGGTGTAACTTCTGCAATAGTTGCCACAATAGCCCCAGGTACAGAAGCTACTTTAGTACCTATAAATGTAGCTGAATTGATTCCTATTGGACCAGGCGTAATCTGAGAAAGAGAAACAAGGTCTGTAAGCTCTTTTATTGTAAGCCATTTCATGTCATTTACAACATATCTTTGAATAAGCGGTAAAACTGCATAACCACCACCAAAGGCAAAGGCTCCTATTTTTAAAAAAGTAATATAAAGAAGTAAAAGCTTATTTATCATTTTATTTTATCCTCCTCAACAAGTGAAAATACAATCAAGCCAATCATACCAGATAGCAATATAATATATATTGTATTTATGTTGGTAAAATATGCTGCAGAAAAAGCACTAAACATTAGTATCGCTCCAAAAATTTTATGTTTTACAAGAGCTTTTTTTGCCATTTGGAAAACTGTAATAAACAAAACTGCACTTATTGCACCACTCATACATCCTAGAGCAGCCTTTACAATGCTATTTTGAGAAATAGTATTGTAAACATAATACATAATAGAAATAATAATTAGACAAGGTAAAACAGAAGCCAAAAGGCATACGAGAGCACCCTTCCAACCGATTAATCTGTAACCTGTAAGAATAGAAGTATTTATAGCCATGGGTCCTGGACCTGACTGTGCGATTGCCACAATATCAAGCATTTCGTCATCATCTATTAATTTTTTTTTATTTACAAATTCATCACGTATTACAGGTACAATAGTATAGCCACCACCAAAAGTAAACATATTTATTTTAAAGAATGTTGTAAAAAGTGACTTATAACTTATTTTCTTAGAATCCATAATATCACCCCTTAAGTTTAAGAATATAAATATAATTAAATTATATCACAAGAAGGGAAGTTTTATTAGAAGTTGACAAAAATGAAAATAGCTAGAATCGTAAAGTAATAAATTTGTACTATTTGCTATGTAATTTATATAATATATTAATTGTTGATATATAGCTAAGTAAGAAATAAAAACTAAAGCAAATACAGTAGAATCAATGCTTTTAACTAGATGTAACATTATTTGCCTATACTTTATAAACTGTGGTATAATAATATATGTGTAATTATGTTTATTTAAGTATTGAAGGGGTGAATCAGATGTCACAAAATCCAAAAATGGATTACTTGAAAGGAAATTTCTATGAAAAAATAGGAAAATCCGAGTTGGCAGTAGGCAAATTTGTCGAAGCAGCCGAGGCTGGATATGACAGAGCTCAGCTAATTTTGGGACAGTTGTATGATAGTGCAGGTGAACTAGAAAAAGCTGAAAACTGGTATAAATCGGCCTTTAATAGTGGTGTTGATTTCGCAGCTTTTAATCTTGGTAATATGTACTATAATAATGAAATATATGACGCTTCGCTATATTGGTATGAAAAAGCAGCAGAAAAGGGAATATTAGCTGCTAAAAACAATATGGGCGTAATTTACTACATACTAGAAGACTATCAAATGTCTGAAAAAGTTTTAAAAGAAGCAGCCAGTGAAGGTTTTGCAAAATCTTATTTCAATTTAGGACTATTAAATAGTGAACTTGATGTAGAAGATGTATCGGAAGAAATGTATAGAAAAGGTGCTGAACTAAACGATGAAGATGCTATATACAATATGGCAGTAATTGAAATGGATAGAGGCAACTATGTAGAATCTATGGATTTATACAAGAAATTAGTAAAAAAGAAACATATAAATGCTTGTATAAACTTAGGTATACTTTATGAGTTATCTAGTGATTCTACAGAAGCTGAAAAAGCCTATATAGTAGCAGCTGATGAAGGTAATGTTACAGCGCAGTATAGATTAGGGTATCTACTTGATAAAAAGAATAAAACTGCAGATGCAATACATTATTATGAACTTGCTATTGCACAGAATCATTCTCTTGCAAAATACAGATTAGCAAATATATATAATAGAAATAATGATACAGATAATGCCAGAATTTATTACAAAATGGCAGCGGATGACGGAATAAATGAAGCAAAGAATAACTTAGCTGGAATTTATTTCGAGGAGAAAAACTATAAAGAAGCAGGAAAGTATTTTGATGAAGCTATAAATCAAGGTTGTGTAAATGCAGCTGAGAACATGGGAGATTTGTGTAGGGCTTTAAAAGACTATGACAAGGCTATTTATTATTACAAAGTCGCTCCTGATAGTGTCACATGTCAAATTAAGATTGCGAATTTATATGAGAGAAAATCTAATTTAGATAATATGTTATACTGGTATAGAAAAGCAGCTGACTCAGGAGATATAGAATCTGCTTTTAAAGTAGCAACTTTATTTGAAAGAACTGGTAAGGAAAAAGAGGCTTTAAGATATTATAAAATAGCTTCAGAAAGCGACCATGATTTATCTAAACTGTATCTTGCAAGACTGTTATTCAACCAAGGCAACTATGAGGAAACAAAAAAATACCTTATAAAACCTGCAGAATTAGGGAATGTATATGCATTGAACACTCTAGGTATATTGTACGATAACTTTTTAAATGAGCCTAAAAAGGCTAGAGAGTATTACGAAAAGGCTATTGAAAAAGGATGTACAGAATCAATGTATAACCTTGCTCAGCTTTTATTTAGAAGTTATGAGTTTGAAAAGGCGGAAAGTTACCTTAAAATGGGAACAGAAAAGGGTAATAAGAGATGTGAATACTTCCTTGCGGCTTTTTATTTTAGAAAGTCTATGGACATGTTCAAATCTTTGGCAAATTTAAATTATGAGAATTCGGCTGAATTAGTTCATGATGTAAAGCATTTAAATTTTATAGACGATCACTTACTTTTAACAGATTTTGATATAAGTCCTATGAAATTTAAGGGATTTGAGGAAAATATAGAACCACTTTATATATTGGATATAGATGAAGATATTACAAAGTATTTTGAAGGACGTGAAAATTGGATGGCTTTAGATCAGGGGGAAGTCGAAAATATAGACGTATAAGCGCTTAAAAACAAAGGGGTGATGCTATTGATAAGATATTATAAGTCAATAAACCTTGAGTTGGAAAAACTTGATAATTATGAAAAGGGATGCTGGGTGAATTTAACAGAACCCACTTCCAATGAACTTGAGGATATCAGTCAGTTGCTAAACCTCGATATAGATGTTTTAACAGCAGCATTAGACGATGAGGAAAGTTCAAGAATCGAGTCTGATGATGACTACACATTGATACTGATAGATATTCCATTTGATATGTCAGATTCAAAATCTTCAAGTTATATAACAGTGCCATTGGCAATAATACTTTGCAATGATGGAATTGTAACTGTTTGTTCAAAACAGGTTAGAATTTTAAATGACTTTATAGTTGGACATGTTAAAGATTTTTATACATTTATGAGAACCCGATTTATTTTACAGATTCTATACAGAAATGCTACATATTATTTACTTTATCTGAGAAGAATTAATAAAACTACAAATCTTATAGAAAAAGAGATTTATCAGTCAATGAAGAATAAAGAGCTTTTACAGCTTTTACAGTTAGAGAAATCCTTGGTATATTTCTCCACTTCTTTGACTGCCAATGAGGCTACTTTAGATAGATTATTAAAGCTTAATATTATAAAATACTATGAAGAAGATGAGGATTTGCTAGAGGATGTTATTATAGAAAATAAACAGGCTCTTCAAATGGCTAGAATCTATGGGGATATATTAAGTCGAATAATGGATGCTTTTAGTGCGATAATAAGTAATAATCAGAATAATGTAATGACATATCTTACAATAGTGACAATTATAATGGCGGTGCCTACGATATTGTCAGGCTTCTGGGGGATGAACGTTCCAGGTATTCCATTTGAGAAAAGTCCTGGAGGATTCTGGATGGTTGTAGTAGTATCAGTTGTGCTTTGTACTCTATCTACAATCTATCTTATTAGAAAGAAATTCTTGTAGGTGATTTTGAGATGAAAGAGTCAATTATTGAAAAAATGCTTAGAATAGAAACATCTAAGTCGGAAACTAGGATGGATAGAATCAAGCATTATAACAGATACGAGCCAACTCCATATTCTGCATTAGAAAAACTCTTTAAACATTATGAAATCAATGATAAAGATTTTTTTGTAGACTTCGGTTCAGGTAAAGGAAGGTTTTCTTTTTTTGTGAATTACTTTTTTAATTCAGGATGCACAAGTGTAGAGATAGTAGAAGAGTTTCACAAAAAAGCATTAAAAAATTATGATAGCTATATAAAAAGAAATCCTAAAGCAGTGGGAAGACTTTTTTATGTGAATAATTATGCTGAAAAATATGAAATTAGCAATTTTGAAAATAAGTTTTATTTTTTTAATCCATTTTCAGTAAATATTTTTATAGGAATTGTAAATAAAATAATTAAGTCTGTAGAGTTGAACAATAGAGAAGTGGACATTATTCTATATTATCCATCTATGGATTACATAGCCTTTCTGGAGAGGAAAACAGCATTTCAGCATGTAATGGATATTTCTTTAGATGGAAGTGATAGGGATCCAAGAGAGAAGTTTGCAATTTATAGATTTGGCGAAAGAAACAATAGATTAGAAGATGAATGTGTAATTAATATTGATATAAAAACAATAATATATCAAGAAAATATTATATGTGAAAATAAAAAATAAAAAGCGGTCTGTCTTTAATTAGGCAGACGGCTTTTTTATTTTATAAATAGATTTCAAATTTTGATTAAAAGGAAATTTTTAATTAAGTAGTTATTAATATCTATTAATTAATAGATTATAGATAAATTTCGCATAAAAAATACCGCACTGCTAAGCAGCGCGGATATATTATTATTCTACAATGGCTCTACTTGCCATAGATCTGTTGTATTTTATTCTATCCTGTTCATTAAGAACTTTCTTTCTTAATCTTATAGAATCTGGAGTTACTTCAACAAGTTCATCATCATCTATAAATTCAAGAGATTCTTCAAGTGTGAATATTTTAGGTGGAGCAAGCTTAATAGCATCATCTGAACCAGATGCTCTAACGTTACTCATCTTCTTATTCTTTGTAGGATTAACAACCATATCTTCTTTTCTAGAGTTCATACCTATTATCATACCTTCGTAAACATCTACACCTGGATCAACGAATAGAGTACCTCTTGAAGAAAGTGCATTTAAGGCATAACCCATAGTTTTACCAGGGCTCTGAGAAATTAGAACACCATTTAATCTTGAAGGTATTTCACCCTTGTATTCTTCAAATCTCTCAAATGAAGATAATAAAGTACCTTCACCTCTAGTAACATTTATAAATTCACTTCTATATCCTAAAAGACCTCTAGTAGGAACAAGGAATTCAATCTTAACGTATCCACCGTCAACTATTTCCATTGATTCCATCATACCTTTTCTAGTATTTAGCTCGCTTATAACAGTTCCTGAATAGTTTTCAGGGCAGTTTACAATAACTCTTTCTATTGGTTCAACTGTCTTTCCTTCTTCATTCTTATGCATAAGAACTTGTGGCTTAGATACACCTAATTCATATCCTTCACGTCTCATGTTTTCTATTAATATAGAAAGGTGAAGTTCACCACGTCCACTTACCTTATATCCGTCTGTAGTATCTAGAGGTTCAACTCTTAAACCTACATTTACTTCTAATTCTTTTTCTAGTCTATCTCTTATATGTCTAGTAGTAACAAACTTTCCGCTTCTACCTACAAATGGAGAATCATTTACCATGAAGTTCATTGATAGAGTAGGTTCTTCTATAAGTATAGCTCCAAGTGGAAGGTTCTGTCCTTCAGCACATATTGTTTCACCTATTTCTATATCAGGAATACCTGCAAGAACAACTATTTCACCACTTTCAGCTTCATCTACCTGAACTTGATTAAGACCTTCATATACAGAAATCTTTGATATCTTTCCTCTTCTTGGTTCTTGACCCTCAGAGCAAATATTTATCTGTTCTGAAGATTTAAGCTTACCTTTGAAGACTCTACCTATACCAAGTCTACCGATATAATCGTCATATGCAAGTGCAGATATCTGAACCTGAAGATCTTCTTCGTCATAGTCTGGATAAGCATCAACGTGATTGATGATTGTTTCAAATAGAGGACTTAAATCCTTTCCTTCATCATCTAATTCTAACTTAGCGATACCTTCCTTAGCAATACCGTACACAATAGGGAAGTCGCACTGTTCGTCATTTGCATTTAGCTCAACGAATAAGTCAAATACTTCATTTACAACTTCTTCAGCTCTTTGATCTTTTTTGTCAATCTTATTTATAAATAGAATTGGCTTTAATCCCTGTTCTAATGATTTCTGAAGAACAAATCTTGTCTGAGGCATAGGACCTTCTGTAGCATCAACAAGAAGAACAACTGTATCTACTGTCTTTAATACACGCTCAACTTCAGAAGAGAAGTCACTATGTCCAGGAGTATCAACTATATTAATTTTGTAATCTCCGTGTCTTATAGAACAGTTCTTAGAGTATATAGTGATACCTCTTTCTTGCTCGATGTCATCACTGTCCATTACACGATCTCTGATGACCTCATTATCTCTAAAAACACCACTCTGGTTAAGAAATGCATCTACTAGAGTGGATTTACCCGCATCAACATGGGCAATAACTGCAATGTTAATTATATTACGCTTATTTGTCACTTAAATCGCTCCTTTAAAAATCTAAAATCTAATATTTAAAATGTAATCATACATCTTGTAATTATTTATAACAACTTTTATATTATAACAAATAATAGAAGTATTGTATACACGTATTTCTCTTGAAATCGTTTTATTTTAAAGAATTTTATCAAAAATTGGGTATATAATCAATAGTTATTTAAATTTAATTTTCAGAAAGTTTGTCTGTGAATTATAGAAAGAATAAAGATAATCGTATATATAGCAATATAGTGTGATTTTATATTGAAAAATTAAACAATAGGTGTATAATAATTATTATATGATAAGTGTTTTTCAGAGTCGATAAAATAAAAATTAATATAGCTTTGTAGAGAAAAGAATTTCAAAAACTATAAAATCAATTTATTATTTTTCTATTATTTTTATCTGAGGATTATTATAATATTAGTATAAACAAAGAAAGGAAAGATTATGAGTAAAAATATTAAAACAATAGATTTTAAAATCGAAGGAATGAGTTGTGCAGCTTGTTCAAAATCGGCAGAGCGATCTCTTAAAAAAACAAATGGAGTTAGTTCTGCATCAGTAAATATTGCAACTGAAAAGGCGATAGTTGAATATGATCCATCTATTTGTGGATTTGAAGATTTAAAACATTCAGTAGAAAAGGTAGGTTTTCATATAGCAGAGGAGGAGAAAAAAACTCTTCAAAAAGATGATAATACAAAGAGACAATTTCTAGTGGCAGCTATATTTGCTCTTTTAGTCTTTATTATATCGATGGGACCAATGGTAGGATTAAAACTTCCTAATATCATATCTCCCACACACAATCCTCAAAACTATTCTTTACTACAGTTGCTTTTAACGATACCCGTTCTAATAGCAGGTAGAAAGTTTTATATTAATGGGTATAAGGCTATTTTTAATTTAGGACCGAATATGGATTCTCTTGTAGCAGTATCTACAACAGCTGCAGTTTTGTATAGTTTGATCAACACATTTAGAATGTTGTTTGATAGTAAGTTTCTTGCAAAAATAATTGAGCTTCATGCCCATGTTCCTATTTATTATGAAAGTGCAACTATGATTATAGCACTTATAATGTTAGGTAAAACTTTGGAGGCTAGAAGTAAAAGCAAAACTTCAGAGGCAATTAAATCTCTTATGGAGTTACAAGCTAAGATTGCTATTTTAGAGATAGACGGAAAAGAAAAAGAAGTTAGCATAGAAGATGTAAAAAAGGGAGATATTATAATAGTAAGGCCTGGACAGAAAATACCAGTAGATGGAAAAATTATATATGGGAATACATCCATAGACGAATCAATGCTAACTGGTGAGAGTATTCCAGTGGAAAAGTCAGTAGGAGATGCAGTTACAGGGTCAAGTATAAATAAAAACGGATATATTAAGTTTAAGGCAGAAAAAGTAGGTAAGGATACGACTTTATATCAAATTATTAAATTAGTAGAAGATGCTCAAAATAAAAAAGCAGAAATTGCAAATCTTGCAGATGTAGTTTCAGGGATCTTTGTTCCGATTGTAATGACTATTGCTATAGTATCAGCTTTGCTTTGGCACTTTGTAGGTCATGCTGATTTTGAATTTACTTTGACAATATTTATTTCAGTTCTTGTAATAGCTTGTCCATGTGCTCTTGGACTTGCAACACCGACTGCAATAATGGTAGGTACTGGTAAGGGAGCAGAAAATGGAATATTAATAAAGGGAGGAGATTCACTTGAATCTGCTCACAAAGTAACTACTATAGCATTTGATAAGACAGGTACTATTACAAATGGAAAAGCTGTAGTTACAGATTTGCATATAGTAGAAGAAAGTTTTAAAGAAAGTGAAATAATAAAGCTTATAGCCTCTGCAGAATCTGGATCAGAGCATCCTTTGGCAGAAGCGATAACTTTATTTGCTAAAAATAAAAATATTGAAATAGAAAAAGCAAGAGATTTTAAGAGTTATACAGGCATGGGTATTGAGGCAACTGTAGATACTCGTAAGGTTTTGCTTGGTAATAAAAAATTTATGGAAAGCATTGATGCAAAAGTAGACGAAAAGTCTGAGAATAGATCACAAGAGTATGCGAAAATGGGAAAGACTCCGATGTATATTGCAATAGATAATAAGTTTATAGCTATTATAGCAGTTGCAGATACAATAAAAGACAGTAGTATAGAAACTATAAAGAAGCTACATGAATTAGGTATTAAAGTAGCAATGATTACAGGTGACAATAAAAACACAGCAGCGGCAATAGCAAATCAAGTTGGTATAGATATAGTTAAGTCAGAGGTTCTTCCATCAGAGAAGTCAAATACAATTAAGGAATTACAGGAAAAGGGAGAATTTGTAGCTATGGTTGGAGATGGTATTAATGATTCTCCTGCTCTTGCGCAGGCTGATCTTGGAATTGCAATAGGTAATGGTACAGATGTTGCAATAGAATCTGCAGATATTGTTTTGATGAGAGATAACTTGATGGACGTAGCCAATGCTATTAAATTGAGTAAGGAAACTATAAGAAATATTAAACAAAACTTAGCTTGGGCTTTTGGATATAATATTATAGGTATTCCTTTTGCAGCTGGAGTATTATATATATTTGGTGGACCTCTTTTGAATCCAATGATAGCAGCTGCGGCAATGAGTCTTTCGTCTGTAAGTGTTGTTTCAAATGCATTGAGATTAAGAAAGTTTAAACCATATGACAGCAAGCAAGAAGAAAGTAAGTAAGGAGAATATATTATAAAAAGATATAGTAAAAGATTTTGAATTTACATTTCAAATAAGTGTATTTTAATTCGAGTTTATTAAAAGATTGAGCACTAAATAAAAAGTATACAAAAAGGACAGTTTATGGTAAAAGTACCTTTAAACTGTCCTTTTATATTTTTACAATAAAATAGTTAGTTTAAATCATTCGATATATTACGAATAATAGACATGAATAAAAAGGTGTATTGTTCGTGTAATATATAGCTTTTTGTCAATGATTTAAAAGTACGTTCATTTGAAGAAAACACATAAACGTTCGATAAAGTGAATAAGCACTTGAATTTAATATGAAAATGCTTTTATTCAACATCAATTACTGACTTTGATGAAAGGCCTTCATTTTTAAATGAATTAATGAATTCTTGGTGTACTGGATGGTCTATATAATCCTTTAATATATAGTCATTTCCCAAGTCAACAAACAAAATTATATCCATATTAGCTTCATTTTCTAGACAATTCACCTTGAATTCATAGTTTTTAATAACATTACATTCATTTTTAAGCTTATCGTACGTACCAGTGAGAATTTTAGAAAGTTTTTTATAATTTTTGTTTCTTTCAAATTTAAATAATACAATGTGTTTCATGTAATACCTCCGTATAAATAATCTGTTTCTTTAATTATACACTAAATAAAGAAAAAAATACATACATTTTTTCTTAAAAAAATAAAATCGTTCAATGAAAAATTAAATTGCCCCAATTTGAATTCTATGTTATAATCATTCGTATAAATGATGAAGTTGTTAAAAATTCAAGAGAAAAGGAGAATTTATAATGAACCGATATGATATTTTGATCATTGAGGATGATAAAAATACTCAAGAGCTTATAGAAGAATCTTTAAAGACTAGAGATTTTTTTGTAGACTCGGTATCGGATGGACTAGAAGGTATTCAAAAGTTTAAAGAGAAAAAATATGATCTTGTTCTTTTAAATATATCAATGCCAAATCTTGACGGTTTTACAGTTTGTAAAATGATAAGGAAGATGTCCGAGGTACCAATAGTGTTTATATCATCAAAAAATGATGAAGCTACACAAATAAAGGGATATGATTGTGGTTGTGACGATTTTATTGTAAAGCCATTTTCATTCAATGTACTAACAAAAAAAATTGAAGCAATTTTAAAGAGAACATCTAAAATAATTGATTCTGATACGCTTGAATTTGAAGATATGGTACTTGGACTTAGAACTTATTCGGTTACAATCTCTGGAGAGTCTGTAGAGCTTACTTTAAAGGAATTTTACATTTTGAAGATGCTTATTGAAAAATATCCACAGGTAATCACAAGAGAAAATCTTCTTGACAATATATGGGGGTATGATTTTTATGGAGATACTAGAATAATAGATGCTCATATCAAGAATATAAGAAAAAAAATAAAGTTACCATATATTAAAACGGTAAAAGGTATAGGATATACTCTTGATAAAAAGTAAATATTTTAGCAATTTTAATATGTTATAAGGGCAACGCAAAGACGTAGCTATTATATATAAATTTATAAATTTTATTTAAATAATGGAGGTTTTAAATGAATTCAAATCAGGAATTAAGCGGTATTCAAAAAGCATTTCCTCTTCTAGCCGAGAAAAATGTAAATATGAAGAGAGAAATAGTTGCCGGAATTACTACATTCTTAACAATGGCGTATATAATTGCGGTAAATCCAACAACACTTTCAGCAACAGGTATGAATGCAGGTGCATTAGTTACAGGTACTTGTCTTGCAGCAGCTTTAGGTTGTTTTATTATGGGATTTATTGCAAATCTTCCTTTTGCACTTGCATCAGGTATGGGACTAAATGCATTCTTTGCATATACAGTTGTGCTTAAGGGCGGTGTTCCTTGGGAGGTTGCTTTAACAGCAGTTTTTGTAGAAGGTATAATTTTCCTTTTACTTACTTTATTTAAAGTTCGTGAAGCGGTAGTAAACTCAATTCCACTTAACATGAAACATGCTGTTACAGCAGGTATAGGTATATTTATAGCGTTTATAGGATTAAAGGGATGTGGACTTGTAGTAGCAAACGAAGCAACACTTGTTAGTATGGGAAGTATGACACCAACAGTTTTATTTGCATTTATAGGATTATTAGTAATAGGTGTTATGGATAAAAAAGGATTAAAGGGTGCAATTCTTGCTGGTATAGCAGTTTCTTCAATTCTTGCTTGGATATATGCTTCAATGAATCCTGAAGCTGCGGCAAAGTTAGGAATATTTCTTCCAGATGGTATATTTAAATATGAATCAATTAAACCTATTGCAGGTAAGGTTGACTTTGAATTTCTTGCACATCCAAAGGATATAGGAAACTTCTTCGTAATAGTATGTACTTTCTTATTTGTAGACTTCTTTGATACAGTTGGTACATTAGTAGGAGTTTGTTCAAAGGCAGATATGCTTGATGAACAGGGTAGAGTTCCTAATGTTGGTAGAGCTCTTTTAGCTGACTCTATAGCAACTACTTTTGGTGCTTTACTTGGTGTTTCAACAGTTACTACATATGTTGAATCTTCAACAGGTGTTATAGCTGGTGGTAGAACTGGATATACTGCAATTACAGTAGGTATATTATTCCTTATAGCTATGTTTTTCTCACCAATATTTATAGCAATACCTGCATGTGCAACTGCACCTGCACTTATATATGTTGGATATCTTATGATAAGCTCAATTCACGAGATAGATATTCACAACATAACAGAAGGACTTCCAGCATTTATAACAGTTGTAAGTATGGCTCTTACATACAGTATAGGTGATGGACTTACAATAGGTATACTTTCATATGTTATAATAAACCTTATTTACAATCTATTTGCAAAGAAGGAAGACAGAGAACCAGTATCTATGGTAATGATTGTTCTTGCAATTTTATTCTTAATAAAGTTGTTAATGTTATAAAAGAAAAATTAATAAATCGCGTATTTTGGCAAAAAGCCTTGAAACTTACGTGGAATTTAGTTACTATATAATTAGTAGTGAAATTGGACTATTGTGATCAAGATCAATAGTCCTTTTTTAACGCTATAGGTAAAGAATTCCTTAAATTTAATATTTAAGGAATAGTTGATAATAGATATTTTTAAATAGCTAGTAATATTGCTTAGTGGATATAGTTTAAGCGATATAGTTGATTAAAAATCTTTCATGCAGAGGATATGCAGATTAATAAGTATAAATTAAAAAGTAGTGCGTCAGGCGTGAAAAATTAAAAGAAATAAAATGAGAAAGGAAATATGCTAATGTTACAGGTAACAGATGTAGGTTTAAGATTTGGTGATAAAGAATTATACAAAGATGTAAACCTAAAATTTACAAAAGGAAACTGCTACGGAATAATCGGAGCTAATGGTGCTGGAAAGAGTACATTTTTAAAAATACTATCAGGAGAAATAGAGCCAAATACTGGTGTAGTTTCAATAACTGATAAGGAAAGAATGTCAGTTCTTAAGCAGGACCATTTCGAATATGATGACTTTAATCTAATAGATGTAGTTATTATGGGGCACGAAAGACTATGGCAAATAATGAAAGAAAAAGATGCTATATATATGAAGGAAGATTTCAGTGATGAAGACGGAATCAAGGCTGCAGAACTTGAAGGAGAATTTGCAGAACTTGATGGTTGGGATGCTGAAACAAATGCAGAAAAGATCTTAATGGGATTGGGAATAGAGAAGGAACACCATTATTCACTAATGAATGAATTGTCTGGTGGAGATAAGGTAAAAGTTCTTCTTGCACAGGCATTATTTGGTAATCCTGAAATTCTTTTACTTGACGAGCCTACTAATCATTTAGATTATGCTTCAATAAAGTGGCTTAATGAATTTATAATGGGATTAGATGACACTATTGTAATTGTTGTATCACATGATAGACATTTCTTAAATACAATATGTACTCACATAGTCGATGTAGACTTTGGTAAGATTCAGTTATATACTGGTAACTATGATTTCTGGTATGAATCAAGTCAGCTAGCTCTTCAGCTTATGAAGGATCAAAATAAAAAGACTGAAGAAAAGGTAGCACAGTTAAAGGAATTTATTGCGAGATTTAGTTCTAATGCCTCTAAGGCAAAACAGGCTACTTCTAGAAAGAAACAGCTTGAAAAATTAAATGTTGAAGAAATACAGCCTTCAAGAAGAAAGTATCCATACGTTGCTTTCAAACCAGAAAGAGAAATAGGAAATGAAGTTCTTGAAGTTACAAATCTTACAAAAGTAGTAGATGGTGAAAAGGTTCTTGATAATGTAAGTTTCAGATTAAATAATGATGATAAGGTTGTTTTCATGGGTGATGATATGGCAGCAACAGCTTTATTTGAAATATTATCAGGAAGAGATACAGATTATGAAGGTGAATTTAAGTGGGGAGTTACAACTTCACAAAATTATATGCCTAAAAATTATAATGAGTACTTTGATGGATGTGATCTTTCATTAGTAGATTGGTTAAGACAATACTCTGAAGAAAAGATAGAAAGTTATATAAGAGGTTTCCTTGGAAGAATGCTTTTCAGTGGAGATGAAGCTCTTAAAAAGGCAAGTGTATTAAGTGGGGGAGAAAAGGTTAGATGTATGCTTTCAAAGATGATGTTATCTAATGCAAATGTACTTCTTATGGATGACCCTACAAATCACCTTGATCTTGAATCTATAACTTCTGTGAATAAATCACTAGAAGACTTTACAGGAGTAATATTATTTACTTCTCATGACCATCAATTTATATCTTCTATAGCAAATAGAATAATATTTATAGGAGATAATGGTATACTAGATAGAAAGATGAACTTTGATGATTTCATCGAAAGTGCTGATATACAGGGGCTATTAAAGAAAATAGTTCAGGCATAATATATAAATAGAATAATAAAAGAGAGGTTAAAACCTCTCTTTTTGATTACAGCAAATAAAATCTATTAAAGAATGCCTACAAGATAGATATAGATATATTGGTATCATAATTAAATTTATGATACCAATATAAAGCTTTTTAATAAAGCTTTTAAAAGAAATCTTTAGCAGTAAAGTTTTTAAAAAAATTTATAATCTAAAACTCTACAAATATATGACTATAAGTTACGCTTATAAAGTGATAGGATATTAGATTAGAAAAAAGTTTTTTTAATAATTACATCTGTTTTATAACTTTTATATATGGTATAATAAAAAGTATCACAAGTCATTACTTTTGAAACTATGTAAAAGTTAGTACATAACTTTAAAAATCATGTAGTGACACTAATGAATATAATTAATGAACACAAGAACTGGAGGTGAAGCTTATGATTTATGGTTATTGTCGAGCAACTACACCAAAGCAGATAGAGCAAGGCTATTTGGAAGATCAAAAAAATAGAATTCAAGAAAGATACTTTGACAGTATCATTTATAATGAAAAAACTTTAGATATGAATATAAAACCTGAGTTTGAAAAGCTTATGGACGAAATACAATCGGGGGATACTTTAGTAGTAACGAGTCTTGATAGATTTGCAAAATCAATAGAGGATGCTTGTAAAATAGTAAAAGAACTTAGGGAGAAGAATGTAGATCTTCATATTCTTAATATAGGACTTATAGATAATTCAATTTTAGGAAATGTCATTTATGATACCTTTGCTGCAATTAGCGAATTTGACAAAGCACTTCTTGTTGAAAGAATTCAAACTGGAAAAAATAAAGCTAAAAAATCAAGTGGTTTTAGAGAAGGAAGACCTAAAAAGTATTCTCAAGAAACTATCGATGAAGCACTTAATATGCTTAACTCATATTCATATAGAAAAGTAGAAGAAATGACGGGTATTTCCAAAAGTACTTTAATAAGAGCTAAAAAGGCAAAAAAAATTAATAATGATTAATAGTGTAATTTTAGAGGACTGGAATGAATATTTTAGTCCTTTATTTTTAAATATAGAGGTGATTTTATGGTAGACTTTGACGTTTTGTTTGAAGAATATGTTCCTTCTTTGATAGGGGCTGACAATGTAATACATGCATCTGTAGTTGTTCCAATAATATATATAGATGGAGTATGTAACTTTATTTTTGAAGTAAGATCCAAAAAGTTGCGACATCAACCTGGAGAAATTTCTTTTCCTGGAGGTAAAATAGAAAGTGGAGAGAGGGCAAAAGATGCAGCTATAAGAGAGTTTTGTGAAGAATTGATGTGTAGTGAAGATAAACTTAGAATAGTATCTGAAATAGATACATATCTTTCTCCTACAAGAGCTTTGATACATTGTTTTCTTGCAGAAGTAGATAACAGCATTGATTTAAATGTAAAAAATGATGAAGTAGATTCTATTTTCTGTGTCCCGTTAAAATATTTTCTTGAAACAGTTCCAGAAGAATATACAAATAAAGTAACAGTTATGCCAGACGATGATTTTCCATACAATAGAATGAGTATTCCACAAGCTTATAAATGGGGAACTCCAAGTTATCCAGTATATTTTTATGAATATGAAAACAAATTAATATGGGGGATAACTGCAAATATAGCTAGAAATTTTGTTAAAAAATTAAATTCTATGTTATAATAAGCTTGGTATAAAAATTAAACAAATAGGGGAGCTTTTGCTGAGAGGAATTTTTTCGACCCTTAAACCCATTGGATAATGCCAGTGTAGGAATTTATATGTCTCACACTTGTGGGGCATTTTATTTTATAACAAAAAAGAATAGGAGATGATATAATGGTTATAGCAGATATAGCTGTAATGCCGCTAAGACCTTATGGAAGTGAGGAAGAAATGTACAAGGTAGTAGATGCTTGTATAGAGCTAATAGAAAAAAGCGGACTAAAAAGTGAATTAGGTGCTAATAGCACTACAGTAGAAGGAGAACTAGATGATGTTTTTGAGCTTTGCAAAAAGGTTCATCAACTTCCATTTGAATTGGGCTGTGAGAGAGTAATTACTATATTCAGAGTTGACCAGAAAAAGGGTGGAATTACTATAGATGAAAAACTTAAGAATCACAAGTAGGATAAAAGATAGTCTTTACCCTATAGCTACATTTTTTTCAATTCTTATAATATGGCAGATTTCTGTAACGGCTATGAAGGTTCCTTCATATTTAATCCCAACTCCACTAGATATCATAAAGGAGTTTCAATCGGATTGGAAGGTTCTTTTAATGCATAGCAAGGTAACTTTAACTGAAACTATTATTGGTTTATCTATTTCAGTGGCAATAGCACTTATTATAGGAACAATTATGGATTTTGTACCGATTGTAAAAAAGTGTTTATATCCTTTAATGTATATAACACAGATGATTCCTACTATTACAATAGCACCGCTTCTTGTAATATGGTTTGGTTTTGGAATAAAATCAAAAGTTTTATGTGTAGTCCTTACGTGTTTCTTTCCAATATTAATTAACTTTACAGATGGTATAGATGGAATTGACAGAGATTATCTTAATCTTTTTAAGATAATGAAGGCAAGCAAGGTGAAAACCTTTATTCATCTTAAATTCCCAATGTCATTGGATAAGCTATTTACAGGACTTACAATTTCTTCTACATATGCCTTTGTTGCAGCAACAGTTGCTGAATGGCTAGGAGGAAGTGCTGGTCTTGGAGTGTATATGGTAAGAGCAAAAAGTTCATACGCATTGGATAAAGTTTTTGCATGTACTATACTGGTAGTGGCGTTTAGTTTGATTTTTGTAGTATTTATAAAAGTGCTTAAAAAGTTACTTTTGAAAAAATATTAGTTATAAAAATAAATATGTGTAATATTTCGAGGAGGAAAAAATGAAGATAAAAAAGATGTTATCATTAGCTTTAGTAGGAGTCCTGAGCATTTCATTATTATCAGGGTGTACAGGCGATAAGGAGGAGGCATCAGAAAAGGCTCCTGAAAAGCTTCAGAAAGTTACTTTGATGCTAGATTATACTCCGAATACTAATCATACAGGAATATATGTAGCAAAAGAAAAGGGATATTATAAAAAGCAAGGTTTAGATGTTGAAATAGTACAACCTTCTGATGGTGATTCAGCTACACTTGTTGCAAGTGGAAAGGCTGATTTTGGTGTAAGTTATCAGGAAGACGTTACTTATGGTCTTACAAGAGAAAAGGATCCACTTCCTATAACAGCAATAGCTGCAATAATACAGCATAATACTTCAGGATTTGCTTCACCAGAATCAAAGAATATAAAAACTCCTAAGGATTTTGAAGGAAAGACATATGGTGGATGGGGATCTCCATCTGAAGAAGCAATAATTAAGCTTGCAATGGAAAAAAACGGAGCTGACTTTAACAAGTTAAAGAGAGTAGATATTGGGCAAGATGATTTCTTTGCAGCGACTAAGAAAAATATTGATTTAGCTTGGATATTTGAAGGTTGGGATGGTGTTAAAGCTAAGGAAATCAATGAACCTATAAATTATATACCAGTTAAGGATATAGATCCTGCACTTGATTATTACACACCAATTATTATAACAAGTGACAAGCTAATAAAGGACGATCCAGAGTTAGTTAAGAAGTTCATGAAAGCAACTGCGGAAGGATATAATTTTGCAATAGAACATCCAAAGGAATCTGCTGAGATTTTAATGAAGGAAGTACCAGAGCTGGATAAGAATCTTGTAATACCAAGTCAGGAATTTTTATCTACTCAGTATAAGGCAGATGCTCCAAGATGGGGTGAAATGAAGGCTTCTGTATGGGAAAACTATGCTAAGTTCATGAAGGATAATGGATTAATAAAGAAAGATTTAAATATAAAAGAGGCATTTACGAATGAATTCTTACCAGAACAGAAATAAACTGGAATTAAAAAATATATGTAAGAAATACGGAGATACTGAAATATTAAAAGACATAAATATAAGCTTGAAAGAAGGGGAACTAGTTTCTTTGCTAGGCCCTTCTGGATGCGGTAAAAGTACTGTTTTTAATATTATAACTGGACTTACAGAATATGATTCAGGAGAGCTTTCAAAAGACGGAGAGATAAGCTATATGTATCAAAAGGATCTTCTTCTTCCGTACAAGAGTATATTAGATAATGTAGCACTTCCCCTTCAAATAAAGGGAGTTAAGAAGAAAGCTGCAAGGGAAGAGTTGAGACCGTATTTTAAAAGTTTCGATCTTGAAGGCTATGAAGACAGCTATCCACATGAATTATCAGGTGGAATGAAGCAGAGAGCCAACTTTTTAAGAACTTTTGTATATTCTAATGACATAATGCTTCTAGATGAACCCTTTGGGGCATTGGACTCTATAACAAAAATGTCATTGCAAAAATGGTTCTTAGATATAAGAAAGAAAGTAAATTCAACTATACTTTTAATTACTCATGATATCGAAGAAGCCATAATGTTGTCAGATAGAATATATGTTTTATCTAGTAAGCCAGCATCAGTAAAAAAAGAATTTAATCTTGTAAAAGATATTAATAAAAAAGATATATTAGAAAAAGAAAAATTAAAAGAAGAAATAATTGAACTACTTAAATAGTTAAAAAGCAACCCTTATGTTATGATGGGTTGCTTTTTTATTTCAAAGAACTATGTTAAAAATATAGTAATTATTTTCTAATTACAATTTATAGCAGAGAGTATAGGCATATATAAAAATAAATAAATCTTCAAGTATCGATGATTAGAAGAAAAGTTTAAGGTGAGTATCTTTAATTAATAAAAAATAATATTTATAATTAAATTAAAATTTGTAAAAAATATCAGAATATATTTAAAAAAATGATTAATAAGACTAATAAAGATTATAGTGTTAGCAAAGCATATCTCAATGTACAATATTACAATATATAAATATATTAAGTTAAACAAGAAATTAAAATGTATAAATATTGTTATATTGCAATATGGCTATATATTCAAAAACAAAAATATCAGTATGTTTTAAAAAATAGGAAATCAGCTTGAAAGTTCAATTTTAAAATGTTATAATTTAGTCATAAAAGCTAGATAAATATTATAATATAGAAATTAATAAAATTAATTACTTAATGTTTTGCTACATGTTATTCAACTTGAATTGATCAGATTTATATTATGTTTGTTAAAATTGGGGGGAAGGTTGATGAAAGTTAGTAAAAATATTGTAAAGGTTTTGACCTTAACGCTTGCCATGACTTCTGTGCTTGTATTTGGAAACTGTGTAAATGCAGATTCAAGTACTTCAATAATACGGGGAAAAGGAAGAGTGGAAACTTCTATTGAGTCTTCTAAGTTAGTTGATTCAAAGATAATGGTAGTTGCCAGTGCCTATTCGTTTGCAGACTCATTAAGTGCTTATAATATTGCCAGCGGTCATAATGCTAAGCTGATTTTAGTAAGTAACAACACAGATTTAACAGGCTTGTTAGACGATGTTAAGCCTGAAAAAGTGTATTTAATTGGCGGAGAGGCCTCACTGGGAGGTTACGTTGTAGACAATATTCGCAATAGTGTGTCAAATGTTGTGAGAATTTCTGGGAATAACAGATATGAGACTAATGAAAAAACTCTTAAAGAGGCTAATTATACCAAAGTAGGGGTGGCAGATGGAAGAAACTATCCAGATGCTTTAGCAGCCTCAAGTCTTTTGAAAAATAAGGGTTTAGGACTTCAATTAGTAGATGGTTCAAAGCCATATAAGGTGAAAAGAGAAGTCGTATATACTTATGGCGGAGAGAATTCTGTTAAACAAAATGGCGGGAAAAGACTGGCTGGAGACAATAGATACGCGACTAGTGAAGTAATTAATAAGGAACTGGGTGATGGTGTTGAAAAAGTAGCTCTTACAACAGGGGAGAACTATGCCGATGCCTTATCAGCTATTAATCTAGTCAACTCTGGGGGAAAGGTATCTTTGATGCTAGTTAAGGATTTAAGTCCTAATCAGGAACGATATTTATCGAATATACAATCTAAGTATATAATAGGTGGACAATTATCTAATGAAACAATATCAGAAATAGAAAAAGCAAGAAATTTTAAAGGAAGTATACTTTTAAAAGGAGCAAGAACAAATTATAAGTGTGTTTTTATTGATATATCTGGAGCACATTTAAGAAATTCTGAATTTGAAGTTTACAATAATAATTTAAAAGAAATAGAAAGTAATTTACCGAGTGGGTACAAACTTGTATCAGACGTAAATCAAATTAAAAATCTAAAATCTGATAACACTCTAAATAAAATTTATGTAGCAAAAAAAGATATTATAGTATTAAATAATCAAGATGAATACAATAGATATATATTCAATGGTTTAAAAAATGGCTTAGAAACAGGCGAAGTAGTTGTAGCTAATTCTATAAGACCGAACAGTAATCTTGAAAGAATAGTAGATGGAATGGGATTTACTATGAAACAAAAATTAATCGAAGGTCATGATCAATTTAATAAAATGAGTATTAAGATGTCAGTTAGACAGGAGTATTATACAAAAGAAAAGTATGATAAAGACGAATATGCTAGAAATATGGAAAAAGTAGCGACTTTAATAGATAACTCTGGAGTTAGAAATCTTAAAAGCGATAGAGAAAAGGCAGTAAGGTTTGCTCAATATCTAAAGGTTAAATATCCATATAATAAAGACGTACACGATCATATAAGAGCAAGAAGTCCATATTCAATAACAAAGTACCAAACTGGAGTATGTGAAGCTTTTACATATACTTACAATCAAGCGATGTTATTATTAGGAATACCTGCATACCAGATAGAGGGAACAGATATAGATGGTGTAGGTCATATGGAAACTATGATATATTGTGATGGACAGTGGGAAGTATTTAATGTTTCTGGCTATACAAACTGGTGTGAGATGGATCATAATGACTTATCACAAATTTCAGAAAGCGACATTGAAAAGAAAATGTTAGTTGTTGAAAATGATCCATATTCTGAGGGATTAATAGATAGAGTTGATCAAGATTTATCATCTTTATATAAACTTTAGTAGTATCTATTATAGAAAGCAAGGCTCATATACAAAATACAAAAAAATTATAAAAATAAAACGGATATTTGAAAGTATGCACTATCTAAACTAATTTATAGAGTAAAGATAGCACATATCAAAGTTTCCGTTTTATTTTTTTGCCTTATTAATTTTTTCAATAGATTGATTTCTTATTAAAGTTCTTAATTCAATCATATATTTGGAAAATTCAACTTTATCATTAGCATAGGTAAGGTTAAAATCATATTCTTCTGGGGTCCATGTAGACAAATCAGATAGATTGTGTTGTATTACAGCTTCTATTCCGTCTATTGCCTTATATATTTTAGATTCAATAGTCTCTCTTTCAATCATCTCTGTATATAGCTCTTTCAATTCTAGTCTATATTCACTAGGAAGGCTTTCTAGCCAGTCAAATAACAGGTCTTCTTCTAATTTATCTTGATTTTTTGACTTTTCAAATGCTGGAATATCACCTATAAAGCATTCTCCTAAATCGTGGATAATACACATTTTTATAACTTTATCTATATCTGCTTCTGGAAATTCATCTTTCATAAAAAAGGCGATTAAAGTCATCATCCAACTGTGTTCTGCTACACTTTCATGTCTACCACTAGATGTATAACAATGACGAGTGGTGTTTTTAAGTTTTTCAGCTAAACTTACTATTTCAAGTAGTTTTTTGGCTTTCATAAAGTTATCCTCCAAAATTTTAATTATATATAATAGTTTAAACCAAAGACAAGTATAAAAGCAAGTTCTAAACATAGCAAAGTGATTTAGTTTGCCCTTATATGGTATAATATAATATCGAGATAAACTATACGGAGGTAGAGGATGAACATAGATAAAGACAAGCTTTCCCCTATGATGAGGAAGTATTTAGAAACAAAGGAAGAGTACGAGGATTGTATTTTGTTTTATAGACTAGGTGATTTCTATGAAATGTTTTTTGATGATGCCCTTTTAGCTTCCAAAGTACTTAATATTACATTGACAGGAAAAGCATGCGGTTTGGAAGAAAGAGCACCTATGTGTGGCGTTCCTTTCCATTCTGCATCTTCATATATAACTACATTAATAGAGGCAGGCTACAAGGTTGCAATAGGCGAACAAGTAGAAGATCCTGCAACTGCAAAAGGAATTGTAAAGAGAGAAGTTGTAAAGATAGTAACGCCAGGAACATTATTAGATGACGATTCTTTAGAAAAGTCTCAAAACAACTATCTTATGAGTGTCTACTTTAAAGAAAGTGATGCTGCAATTACATATGTGGACATTAGTACAGGAGAACTTAATGTAACAAAGATAAAGAGAGAAAAAGTAAAAGATGAAATAGCAAAAGTTTCTCCAGCAGAAATTATTTCTAATGACGAAATATTTATAGATGATATAAAAAGCCTTTGTGAAATGGCAAACATATTTAGAAATGAAAACTTTAATAATAGACTACTTGACACAAAGGTACTCCACGATATTTTTCAAGACGACTACCTTGAGAAAAAAGATATTTTAGGAGATGAGTTGTTAGAGAAATCAATATCCATATGTTTAAATTATATAAAAGAAACTCAAATGTTGAATTCTACTAATATAAATAGTATAAGTGTTTATAATTCTAGTGATTATATGACGCTAGATGTGTTTACAAGAGTGAACTTGGAACTTACAAAAACTATGAGAGGCTCAAAGAAAAAAGGCTCTCTTTTACAGGTATTAGACAGTACGTCTACTCCAATGGGAGCGAGAATGTTAAGAAAGTTTATAGAACAACCTCTTACAAATAAGAAAAAAATAGATTATAGACTTGAGATAACTGATGCTATAAAAAATGATTTTATATTAAGAGAAGAGCTGAAGGACAGACTATCTAATATATTTGACTTAGAGAGAATTTGTGCAAAAATTGCTTATGATAGAGTTTCTCCAAAGGATCTTATAAACTTAAAAAATAGTATAAATATGATTCCGCCTGTTTTGGAAACTATAAAAAATTCTAGTTCAGAAATTCTTGTGAATTTTACAGAAACTATTGATCCCTTAGTTGATATTTATCAAGTAATAGAAGAGTCTATCTTGGAAGAACCATCATTAAATCTAAAGGATGGTAATATAATAAAGAGTGAATATAGTGAAGAACTTTCAGAGCTTAGAAATATTTCTCAAAACGGTGCATCTATGATAAAAGAAATAGAGCTTAGAGAAAAGGAAAAAACTGGGGCAAAAGCTCTTAAGATAGGATATAATAAAGTATTTGGATATTATATCGAAATTACTAAGGCAGCTCTTCCTCAAGCCAAGCTAGATGAAAGCTATATAAGAAAGCAAACTCTTGTCAATGCAGAAAGATTTATAACACCGGAATTAAAAGAAATAGAAGATAAGATAATAAATGCTGAAGAAAAAATAAAGAATTTAGAATATGAAATGTTCAAAGAAATAAGAACAATTATATATAATAATATAGAAAGAATACAAAGAGTTGCAGCTATAATAGCAGAATTAGATGTTTATCTTTCAAATGCTATTGTAGCAGGTAAAAATAATTATGTTAAACCTAAAATAAATACAGAAGGTGTACTAAAGATAAAAGATGGTAGACATCCAGTTATAGAACAGATAATGGGTTCAGAAAATTTTATATCAAATGATACTGAAATTACAGAAGACAATATAATTAATATTATTACAGGACCTAATATGTCGGGTAAGTCAACATATATGAGACAGACAGCACTAATAGCTCTTATGGCTCATATAGGAAGCTTTATACCAGCAAGTGATGCAGACATACCAATACTAGATAGGATTTTTACAAGAGTAGGAGCAAGTGATGATCTGTCACAGGGACAGTCTACATTTATGGTAGAAATGGATGAAGTAAGCCATATTTTAAGAAATGCTAGCAAGAATAGTTTAATAATTTTAGATGAAGTTGGAAGAGGGACAAGTACATATGATGGTATTTCTCTTGCATGGTCTATAGTTGAATATATACATGATAAAATAGGTGCTAAAACTCTATTTGCAACACACTATCACGAATTGACTGAGTTAGAGGGAAAATATGACACCATAAAAAATTACTCTATAGAAGTTAAAGAAGATGGAGAAAATATAGTTTTCTTAAGAAAGATAGTTCAGTCTGCAGCAGATAGAAGTTATGGTATTTATGTAGCAAGGCTTGCAAAGCTTCCTGATGAAGTTTTAGATAGAGCAGACTCCATACTTACAGAGCTAGAAAAAAATCATATATCAAACTCATCTAGCATAAGTAATTCAAAGCAAGAGAAAAAGTCGCATCTTCTAGAAAATAAAAAAGAAGCTGATAGAATAGAAAGTTTGAAAAAATCTATAAGAAAAGAAATAGAAGAAGATATTAGAAAAGAAGTAATTAAAGAATTTGAGAAAAAAGAAGAAAAAAATAAAGAAATAGATAAATTTGAAGATAGCAATAAAAAGAAATCTACAAAAGCAAAGAAGAAAGCTGAAGTAGATGAAATGCAGATAAGTTTTGAAGAAATTTGTTCAGATGGAAACAAAGAATATAAAGAGTTTGTAGAAGAAATACTTTCTATAGATATGATGAACTCAACTCCACTGGATATTATGAACGAAATGTATGCTTTGCAGAAAAAGGCAAAGGAAATATCTAGTAATTAATTGAATTAAGGAGGATATATGCCGAAAATTAATGTTTTAGATGATAATACTATAAATAAAATAGCAGCAGGTGAAGTAATAGAAAGACCTTCATCTATTATAAAAGAGCTTGTAGAAAACTCAATAGATGCAGGGGCTGATTTTATAACTGTAGAAATAGAAAATGGTGGGAAAGATTTAATAAAAATAATAGATAATGGATGTGGAATTGAGCATGACGATATAAATAAGGCTTTTATGAGACATGCAACTAGTAAAATTTCAAGAGCTGAAGATCTTTATGATCTTCACTCTCTTGGATTTAGAGGTGAGGCACTAGCCTCTATAGCAGCTGTCTCTAAATTAGAGATGATAACAAAAACAAAAGATGCTCTTTTAGCGACAAAGATAATTCTAGAAGGCGGAAAAATCAGTTTAAAAGAAGCTATAGCTGCAAATTCTGGAACTCAAATAAGTGTTCAATCTTTATTTTTTAATACACCAGCAAGAAGAAAATTTTTAAAATCCAATCAATCTGAAGCTTTAGCTATAACCAATCTTATGAATAAATTAGCTATAGGTAATCCTCAAGTAAGGTTTAAGTATATAAACAATAAAAAAACTGTATTTGAAACTCTTGGAGATGGAAGTCTTTTTAACTTGATTAGACTAATCTATGGTAAAGATGTAAGTAGCAATGTTATAAAACTAGATTATGAATCTACATATTTTAAAATACAGGGTTATATTGCTAACAATAATGTGTATCGTTCAAATAGAAATTTACAACATATTTTTATAAATGGCAGATATGTGAAAAGCAATAATATAATGAATGTAATAAATGAGTCTTATAAGGCAATTATACCTATAAATAAGTTCCCAATATATTTTATAAATATAATAGTGGATCCTGGAACAATAGATGTAAATATACATCCTAATAAATTAGAGGTTAAATTTAATAAGGAAAATGAGATTTTATCAGAATTACAAGATTATATAAGGGGAGTTTTGTTGAAAAATAGTCTTATAGGCAAGTATAATAAGTCAGAAAGCGGGCTTTATAGTCCAAGCTCGAAGGCTGCAAGCTTTAATAGTTTTAGCTATAGTGGTGTAGACGAAAAGATAAATACTTTAGTAACCCCTAAAAAGGAAGTTAATGAACTTTGTAAGGAAGAAAGCCTTATAGAAACAAAGAATACTAAAAATATAAATAGCGGTACTGAAAATCATATAAAAAATGATCTTTTAAATGAAGAAGTAAAAGGGCAAATAGAGAATTTATCCGAAATAAAAAGCAATAGTTTTACAAGTCTTTCTGATTATGAAAATAAAATCCAAAAAGAAGAATTGTTTGATAAAGACAATTCTGAGTTATTTACAGATTTTGATTTAGAAAATCAAACAAAGAAACTTGTTAATTTAAATGGTCAAGTTGAGAAAGATATAAAAGAATCTTCAGAAGAAGTAGAACAGTTAGCTTTTATTAAAGAGGAAGCTGCTAAAAATACTGATTTTGAAAATCTTAAATTTACGGGAATTGCTTTTGATACTTATGTTCTTTTTACAAAAGGCGATGATATGATAATGATGGACCAGCATGCTGCACATGAAAGAATAAGATTTGAACTATATATGGAAAAATTCAAAAGTAATACCTTAAGTATACAAATGCTTATGGAGCCGATTATTATGGAGTTATCTCCAAGTGATATGGCAATTACAGTAAAAAACATTGATCTTTTTGAAAGATTTGGGTTTATAATCGAAGAGTTTGGTCATAGAAATATTAGTATAAGGGGGGTTCCAAATACGTTTGGCAATCCTGAAAGTCAGAGATTTATTTATGAAATTATAGATAATATAGAAAAAATAGGCAGTATTTATGATACTAAATATGATGAAATTGCTGAAATTGCATGTAAATCAGCTATTAAAGCAAATGATAAAATTAGTTATCAAGAAGCAGTAGAACTTGTAAATCAACTTAAAGAATGCGACAATCCATATACTTGTCCGCATGGAAGACCTATAATGGTAAAGATGACAAAATACGATATTGAAAAGATGTTTAAGAGAAAAATGTAAACAGTACTATAAATAAGAAAAATGTTTAAATAGCTTATATATTTATAAATTAAGAAGAAAAGCTGCTATTTTAATATAGATAAATATATCCAATATACATATTAATTTTAGCTAAAAATATATTGTTTTTATGAAATTTGGCAAATGGATTGTAAAAGTTTAAAAATGTAGTAAAATATAAAAGTGGAGATATATAAGAAAGGATGGTGATAATATGAATAAGATACCGGTTCTTATATTAACAGGACCTACTGCTGTTGGAAAAACAAAGTTGTCAGTAGAGCTTGCAAAGGCACTGGATGGTGAAATTATTTCAGCGGATTCTATGCAGATATATAGGCATATGGATATAGGAAGTGCCAAAGTAAGAGAAGATGAAATGTCAGGTGTAAAGCACTATATGATAGATATTATCGATCCAGATGAAGAATTTTCAGTTTCTGATTTTAAAGAGCAATCTGAAAGATTAATCGAAGAAATACATAATAGAGGTCATTTGCCTATAATAACAGGTGGTACAGGTCTTTATTTAAATGCGCTTATATATGATATGGATTTTGGAAATTCTAATTCTGATGAAAAGTTAAGAGAAGATCTGTATGCACTGTATGATGAAAATGGGAAAGAATATATGCATAATATGCTTAAAGAACTTTCTCCAGAATCAGCAGAGAGAATACATCCCAATAATGTTAAAAGGGTTATCAGAGCCATTGAAATATACAAACTTGGCGGAGAATTAGGGGACTTTTCAAAAGACCTTAGATTAAACGATAAAATAGATGCTAAGATAGTAATATTAAATAGAGATAGAAAGATTTTATATGAAAGAATAAATTTAAGAGTTGATCTTATGTTTGAAGATGGACTATTAGATGAAGTAAGCAAGTTAAAAGATATGGGATATACTCAAGATATGGTTTCAATGAAGGGTATAGGGTACAAGGAAGTACTTGATTACTTTGATGGAAAAGCAGATTTAGAAACTACAAAAGATATTATTAAACAGAGTTCAAGAAAATATGCTAAAAGACAGTTAACTTGGTTTAGAAAGTATAAAGATGCTCTTTGTATAGATTTAGATGAAATAACAGATATTGAAGAAGAAATAAAATTAATAAAAGAATATATAGCAAAGTAATTGCTTTGTTATTGATAAATTAAGCTTATAGGAAAACCTATAAGTCTTAATTTTGTCAAAATAAATAGAAAATCGGCAAATATTATTTATACATATAAATAAAGTAAATTCCTAAGTATTACATTGTATTTTTATATTTGATGTATTGTTTAGGAATTTTAGACATGCAAAAATAAAGTTAAAGCCGAAATAAAGATAAAAGGGGATAAAAATGCTTAAAGAAACAGAAGAATTATTATTGAAAAATTACGGAATAGATAGGAATATATTTGAACTTTCTAAGGAAGTAGATCGGGATATACAGCCTCAGTTTAATAAGATGAGGGAGATAAGAGAGTATAATCAGCTTAAGGTTTTAAATGCAATGCAGGAAGCTCAATTAAGTGACAATCACTTTAACTGGACTACTGGATATGGCTATAATGACTTAGGTAGAGAAAAAGTTGAAGAGATATATGCAAGGGTATTTCACACAGAAGATGCTTTAGTAAGACCTCAGATAGTAAATGGTACTCACGCTCTTTCTCTTACTATACAGGGAATTGTGAGACCTGGAGATGAGATTCTTTCAATTACATCTGCACCTTATGATACTCTTCAGGGAGTAATAGGTATTAGAGAAGAAGTAGGATGTCTTAAAGAGTTTGGAGTAACTTATAAACAGGTAGAATTTTTAGAAGATGGAAATATAGATCTTGAAGGAGCTAAAGCTGCTATTAATGAAAAAACTAAACTTGTTATACTTCAGAGATCAAAGGGTTATGCATGGAGAAAATCACTAAGTATCAAAGATATTGAAGAAGCAATAAAGGCAGTAAAATCAGTAAGAGAAGATTTAATTGTAATGGTAGATAATTGCTATGGTGAATTTCTTGAAACAAAAGAACCTACAGATGTAGGAGCAGATGTAATCGCTGGATCTTTAATTAAAAATCCAGGAGGTGGTCTAGCTCTTGCAGGAGGATATATTGTAGGTAAAAAGGAATTAGTAGAATTAATTTCATATAGACTTACTTCACCAGGTATTGGTAAGGAATGTGGTTTAATGTTTGGTACAACAAGAAACATATTACAGGGCTTGTTCCAAGCTCCGTATGTAGTTTCTCAAGCTGTTATGGGAGCAGTATTTTGTGCTAGATTGTATGAAAAATTAGGATATAAGGTAAATCCAAAGTACGATGATGAAAGAAGTGACATTATACAGATAGTTCAGCTTCATGGTGCAGAAGAAGTTATTAAATTCTGTGAGGGAGTACAGGCAGCAGCGCCAGTGGATTCATTCGTTACACCTATTCCATGGGCTATGCCGGGATATGATGATGAGGTAATAATGGCTGCAGGTGCCTTTGTTCAAGGTTCTTCAATAGAACTTAGTGCAGATGCTCCTATAAGAGAACCATATAATGTATACTTCCAAGGTGGTATGACATATGATCACTCTAAGATGGGTTCTTTAAAAGCACTTGAAAGAATGGGAATACTTGACAAAGAGTAAATTATGAATTTAATTATAGCTTTAATTATTAATTAATATATAAAAAGCCGATTAACAAATAATCGGCTTTTTATTGATTTATATGGTTTTAAAATTTTATAACTCAATCGGATTTATTATTATTCCAATACTTGCAAGGTATTTCTTTAAACCATCTAAAGATATGGTAACCATTTTGTGATTAACATTAGGATGGAAATTTAAATCCTCTCCATTCATTACATTTTTATCTAAATAAAAAGTAACTTGTTTTTCTGTATCATTAATCAGAGAAAATGGATTTACAGATCCTGGAGTAAGATTAAGTACCTTCATAAGTCTTTCTGGTGATGCAAAAGATAGTCTAGTAGAGCCAATTTTGTCTCTTACATCTTTGATATCAACCTCTGCAGTATCTTCTGCAGTTATAAGGTAATACTTATTTCCTTTTGCATTTCTTAGAAATAAGTTTTTACAGTGTATACCATGAGTTCTATCTTTAATAGACTCTAACTCAGCAGCCGTAAAAACTGGATCGTGTTCGATAACAGAGTATTCGATACCAAGTTCATCGAGCTTATCATAAACTTTTTGTTCATTTTCTAAAATTTCCATGTATTGCCTCCTATAAATTAATTAATAATTACTTTGTTAAATTTTACTTATAATGAAATTATAACATATTGCATTATAAGATACAATGAAGAAAATTAACTCTAAACCACATAAAAAGCTATGTATTTTTATCGAAATAGAGAAAAATAGTATATATTATAAGATAAAATTTAGTAAATACTTTTGAAAAAATGTTGGATAAATAACAGTTTTTTCTAAGAATATACAACTATTATAGCTAAAAGTCTACTTTGACTATAAAGTTCTAATTTTTGGGTAAAAATATATATATGTATTATAAGATAGTAAAAAACAGATTTTAGGGATCTGTAAAATAATGCTATAATCAAGCATGGACAAATCTAGGCAAAATTATAAGTATAAAAATGAAAGATTTAAAAACAAACTTGCAAAATCGTCTATAAATAGTGTGTTTATTCAAAATATGCACACAGTGCTAGTAAGATGGCAAAATAAAAGGGATATATTTTTGCATAAAACTATATGTAGTATTGATAACTGGTTTTTCTATATTAAGAGCCACTATATGTGTAAAAGTTTAAAATAAATTTTTTATTTTTTTTGAAGTTATTTTTCTTATGTATTTTAAGGTTTGAAAAGGGATAAATCTTTAATACTATATGTTCATATAATATTGATACCATATAGATTAAGTTTTTCAGTTTTGTCAAATGAAAAATTGAAAAAAACGCCCTTGTTTTATTCTAGAAAATAACGTATACTTAATAGCGTAGAGACACAACATATTGTATTGAGAGATGAAAAATCTTCTATATATTGTGTAGTGCTTCATAATAGTTGACAACACATACCATGGGCATTTTGATGGTATCTAAGCGTAAAATAGCTGTAAGAGTGTTTTCATTTATTATGAATTATTAACATGTAAAAAATAAGATTTATTTTTACAAAAAAAGTTAAAATATCAATATAAAAACAAAAATGAATATGCTTTCAAAAAATATGCAATTATTAACTTTTATAAAAAATTTGAAAGCAGCCATAAGTATTTAAGAAAGCGAGTGAGTATTAATGTATGTAATCAAAAGAGATGGAACTTCTGTTCCTTTTGACAGGTCTAAAATAAGAATAGCAGTAGAGAAGGCTATGAAAAATGGGAGTGGTCTTTATCATCCAGACATAGCAGATGCTGTTTCAAGAGATTGCGAAAGTCACTTTTTAGAGCTAAATGAAACACCTACAATATATAAAATAGAAGGATATGTTTACGATAGACTAATTCACTATGATCATAGTGAAACAGCTAGAGCATATGAAGGTTATAGAGCTGTTCAGCAGTTTAAAAGACAAGTAAATACTACTGACGAATCAATTATGAAACTAATGAGAAAATCAAATGAAGACATAATGATGGAAAACTCTAACAAGAACGCTGTAATATGTTCTACACAGAGAGACTTAATTGCAGGGGAAGTATCTAAGGACATTGCCAGAAGAAAGTTAATACCACCACATATAGTTCAAGCTCATGATGAAGGTGCTATACACTGGCATGATATGGACTATACACTACAGCCTATATTTAACTGCTGTTTAATAAATATACAAGATATGTTAGATAACGGTACAGTAATAAATGAAAAAATGGTAGAAAGCCCAAAGTCATTTTCTACTGCATGTACTGTAACTACTCAGATAATGGCTCAGGTAGCAAGTAATCAGTATGGTGGACAGAGTATCACTATCAAGCATCTTGCCCCTTATCTAAGAAGAACAAAAGAAAAGTTTTATAAACTATACTTTGAAAAATATAATGATGAAAAATTAGCTGAAGAAATATCTGAAGACATGATGTTCAAAGATTTAAAAGACGGTGTTCAGACAATAAGATATCAGCTATCTACTTTAATGACAACTAATGGTCAAGCACCATTTGCAACTATATACCTTGAAATTGAAGAAGGTAGTGAATATGAAAGAGAAATGGCACTTATTTGCGAAGAAATGATACGCCAGAGACTAGAGGGAATGAAAAACTACAAGGGACAAAATGTCGGAGAGGCATTTCCTAAGTTAGTTTATCTATTAGATGAAAATAATTGTCTAGAAGGCGGAAAGTATGACTATATAACAAAGTTAGCCGCAGAGTGTACTGCTAAGAGATTAGTTCCAGACTATCAGAGTGCAAAGATAATGAGACAAAACTATGCAGGATGTACATTTCCACCTATGGGCTGTAGATCACACCTTTCACCTTGGAAGGACGAAAACGGAAACTACAAGTGGTATGGAAGATTCAATCAGGGCGTTGTATCTTTAAATCTTCCTCAGATAGCTATTTTATCAGATGGTAAAATGGGACAGTTCTGGAATATATTTGATCAAAGGCTAGAATTGTGTAAGGAAGCACTTTTATGCAGACATAATATGCTAAAAGGAACTTTATCAGATGTATCTCCTATACACTGGCAACACGGAGCTATATCAAGATTAAATAAGGGTGAAAAAATAGATAAGCTTCTAATGGACGGTTACTCAACTTTATCTCTTGGTTATGTAGGTATTTATGAAATGGTATACTCAATGCTTGGAGTGAGCCACACAACTCCTGAAGGACAGAAATTTGCAATGGATGTAATGCAGCATATGAAAGATGCCTGCGATAGATGGAGAACAGAAACAGGACTTGGATTTAGTTTATACGGAACTCCAGCAGAATCACTTGTATATAGATTCTGTAGAATAGACAAAGCAAGATTTGGAGAAATAGAAGGTGTAACAGATAAACTTTATTATACAAATTCATATCATGTAAATGTATGTGAAGAAATAGATGCCTTCAGTAAACTTAAGTTTGAAGCTCCTTTCCATGGTATATCTACTGGTGGTTGTATATCATATATAGAAGTACCTGATATGAGTAAGAATCTAGACGCAGTAGAACAGATAATTAACTTTATATACCATAATATTCAGTATGCTGAAATAAATACTAAGCCAGACGTATGCTACTCTTGTGGATATACAGGTGAAATACAGTTAGATGAAAATCTTGAATGGTATTGTCCTTCATGTGGAAATAGAAATCCAGATGAAATGCAGGTTATGAGACGTACTTGTGGATATATTGGAACTAATTTCTGGAACAAGGGACGTACTCAGGAAATAGGAGATAGAGTACTTCACTTATAAAAACGATTAAAAAACATAGAACAATATAGCGAATAGAAAAACAAAAACTTAAAAGAACAAAGAAAATTTAACAAAAAGGGTACAGAGTTTAATAACGAGGTACCCTTTTTACATATGAAAAATACCATGCCTGCTAAAAGTATTACTATAAATATTATTTGAAATTAATATAAATGAAAAAAAATCTTAAAAAGACATGGTATAATCTAGAAAGATGCGTTTAACTTGCTGCTTTTAGCAAAAAGAGTGTTGACATATAATTAAAAGGTATAAAAATCAGATAAAAATTTTATCCGATTTTAACTTAGGGGGATTTAGATGAGATATAGTAAAATAAGAAAATATGATGTTACAAATGGTCCAGGAGTAAGAACTACTATTTTTGTTTCAGGTTGTACTCATAACTGTGAAGATTGTTTTAACAAAGAACTTCAGGATTTTGAACATGGCGATTTGTGGACTGATAAAACAGAAGATGAATTTGTAAAGTATGTTTCCAATCCAATGGTTGTTGGAATAAATGTTCTTGGTGGAGAGCCACTACAACAGACTATGGACGACAGTTTGGTAAAGCTTCTTAAAAGAATAAAAAAAGAATTTCCAGAAAAAACTATCTGGTTATGGACAGGAGATTTATTTGAAGAAGCTATGGAAAATGATAAAAAGAAAAAGATTATAGAGTATGTAGACGTATTAATAGATGGACCATTTAAAAAAGAACTGAGAAATATTAAATTGAAATACAGAGGATCTGAAAACCAGAGAGTAATAGATGTTCAGGAAACACTTAAAAAAGGTGAGATAGTAAATTATAAAGTAAAAGAAAATGCATAAATATAAATTGTTTTATAGTAGATATAGACGTAATTATTTTATCTCTACTATTTTTTTGATTTTATAAAAACTTTCTAAGAATACTTTGCTAACAAAACTATTTCTGTGAAGC
>Michael_p1__coassemble_870_pt1 | contig 36268 bp, 29 predicted proteins | sample Michael_p1__metabat2_high_PE_009 | metagenome-assembled genome bin Michael_p1 | reverse complement strand
ATTTTTAATATTTTACTTGCATCTATTTATGATTTCTAATTTAAACAATTATATAAATTGCATTATTATTACTTACTTTAAATTTTCTATTTTTTAATAAGTTATTTGTTTTTAGCAAATAAAAATTCTTTCCACTTATCTGAATCGCTCATACCTATAACATAACCTTGTTCATAAATTTCTTCTAACTTTTCTTTGTGAGTTTCTCTATTTGTTATATCCATTTTTTCAGGATAAACTACATATGCCTTACCTTGTCTTTCCAATTCTTCGATTAAATCACATTGTCTATTGTATACTTCCGGTCTTTTTAATAATGCATCCGCAACTCCCGGATACTTTTTAAAGTGCCTTTTGTAGAAACTCGGATGCTTAACAGGCTTTTTTCTATAATCTTTTTCTTGAGTTCTTACAATAAAAAACTTTTCATATCCGTCTTCTATTGCTATATCTATTGGTATTCCACCTGTTAATCCACCATCAAAATATACTCTATCCTTTATTACTGTAGGTGGCATAAAAAATGGCAAAGATGATGAAGCTCTAGCTATTTTCATTACATCTTCAAGAGACTTTACATCTGAGTTTGTAAAATTTCTAGCTCCTCTTTTCTTTACATCATAAGAAATAATTCTATACTTAGCTGGGTTTTTCTTAAAAGTTTCATAATCAAATTCTAACCATTTTCCTGGTTTTCCAATTTCTTCATATATATATTCACTATTGAAAAAGCCCTTGCCCTTTATAAAAGACTTCCATCCTCCAAAGTTTGGGTCGTCTACTATATCTATAAATGAGTTCTTTGTTCTTTCCTTATCTCTTGATAGATAATTTAGAGTCTGGCTAGTACCTGCTGATATTCCTGCAACATAATTAAAGTAAAGTTCATTTTCCAAAAGTGCATTTACAATTCCAGCAGAAAAAGCTCCCCTCATTCCCCCACCTTCAAAAATAAGTGCTACATCATTGATATTATTTTTAAGCTCCATAATATTCCTCCTTTGGGTTAATAAATTAAAAGTATACTTGCTTTCATTATAACTGTTAAACTAAAAATTGTGCACAAATTTCTAAATGCACAATTTTTAATTTGTAAACTACTCGTAAGATATTGTTTCCATTACAGAGTTATCTATTGCAGACTTTATTAGTCCTTCAACATCTAACTTTTTTTCTGACTTTTCTATTCTTTCTAACTTAGGCTTTGTTACTGGCTTCTTTGGAGAGAATAAAGAACAACAATCTGCCTCTGGAATTATTGATGTTTCATAAGTTCCTATTTCCTCTGCTGTCTTTATAATATCTACCTTGTCCATTGCTATTAAGGGTCTAAATACTGGCATTGAAACAGAAGCATTTGTACATACTATTCCCTGCATTGTCTGAGATGCAACTTGACCTATACTTTCCCCAGTAATAAGGGCATCACAATATCTTTTCTTTCCTATTTCTTCAGCAATTCTCATCATAAATCTTCTTGAAAGAATTGTTGTTTCTTCTTCATTACAATTTTCAGCTATTGCCTTTTGTATATCAAGGGTATTTACCATATGAAGTTTTATTGGACCACAGTATTTTGAAAGTATTCTTGCAAGTTCTCTTACCTTTTCCTGTGATCTTTCATTTGTGAAAGGATATGAGTGGAAGTGAACTGCTTCTATATCTACACCTCTTTTAGCTACTAGCCATGATGCTACTGGACTATCAATTCCACCTGATAAAAGAGTCATCGCCTTACCATTTGTCCCTAAAGGCAAACCACCATAAGCTTCTACCGAATCAGCATATACTAAAATGTGTTCTTTTCTATATTCACATGTAATCTTTACCTGAGGTTTTCTTACATCAACTCTAACTTCTGGATTATTTATATTTGAAAGAACATAGCCACCGATGTCTATACTCATTTCCTGAGATGTCATCGGGAATGTCTTGTCCCCTCTCTTTGATTCTATCTTAAAAGTTCTAGCACCTTCTTCTACTTTTTCTTCTAGCATTTTTAGTGCCGTTTCTTTTAAAACTTCATAATCTTTTTCTTTTTTTATAGCAGGACAAACACCTACTACACCGAATACTTTTCTTACTTCATCAATGACTTCTTTGTAATTACTATCATCTACATCTATATATATTCTTCCATATTCCTTATATACATTGAATTTACCCATTGATTTAAGCATATTTCTAATATTTCTTATTAACTTGTTTTCAAATATATATCTATTCTTACCTTTTACTCCTATTTCACCATACTTGGCTATTAATATATTATACATACTTTCTCCTTCTAATTATCAACTATTCTTTTTAATATTTTATAATCTATACAGCTTTTATCTTCTTTTTCTTCTAGATAATAATCTTATCATTTCAACATGAGATTTGATTTTTTCTACAGTATAGTCTATTTCTTCTTTTGTATTCATTTCACATAGACTAAATCTTACAGCCCCTTCTATATCTTGTGGACTTAGACCTATTGCATTCAAGACATGACTTCCTTTCTTCTTAGAAGAGCAGGCAGAACCTGTTGATACACATATTCCATCTTCTTCTAAATAATGTAAAAGAACTTCGCCCTTTACATCTCTAAATGAAACATTCAATACATGGCAAACAGATTTTTCTATGTCTGAATTAATCTTTATATCATCTATATTATCAGACAGGGACTTATAAAGATAATCTCTCATTTCTTTTATCTTGTCAATGTTTTTCTGAAGGTCTTTGAAAAGAATTTCAACAGCCTTTCCCATGCCATATACTCCGGGAACATTCTCTGTTCCAGATCTTAGATTAAACTCTTGTCCACCACCTGCTAAAAGTGCCTTGAATCTACTTGTATCTTTAATATACATAAATCCTACACCCTTAGGTCCATGAATTTTATGAGAGCTAACACTCATAAAATCTATATTTAAATCACTTAACTTAAAATCTAACTTTCCATATGCTTGAACTGCATCAACATGAAAAAATACTTCACTTTTAGACTTAGCAATTATTTCACCAGCTTCTTTTATAGGTTCAATACAGCCTATTTCATTGTTTACAAACATTATACTTACTAGGCAAGTTCTATCTGTAATAGAGTTTTCCAATTCTTTTAGATCGATATATCCTTTTTCATCTACATTTAAAATAGTAACTTCAAAACCTTCATTTTCAAGGTCTTTTATTGTATTTAAAACTGCTGGATGCTCAATTGCAGTAGTTATAATATGATTTTTTCTTTTCTTGTTAAGATAAGCAACACTTCTTATAATTGCATTGTTGCTTTCTGTACCTCCTGATGTGAATATTATTGATTTATCTTCAACGCCAAGAGTTTTGGCAATATTATTTCTTATTTTTTTGATTTTTTTCTCGACTTCAAAACCATCTCTATATGCAGCAGATGGATTAGCAAAATCTTCTGTAAGAGATAAAACTACTTCATCAACTACTTCCTTGTATGGCTTTGTTGTAGCACTATTGTCTAAATAAACTTTCATACTATCAACTCCTTTACAAGACTTTATTATATCATAAAATATAGAAGTATTGAATGAAATAATGTGATTTGAATACAAATAAATATTAGACAGTATTTTATACAAACACTGTCTAAATCTATTCTATTATTTATATTTTTAAAGACTATATTAAAGCCATACTTTTTAGTATGAATATCCATATTGTAAAAGTTACTGCTGAAAAAAGTGTTGTCATAACTATTGCACTAGACATCAAAACATAATCATTGTCCATACTCTTAGCCATTACATATCCAGATATGGCAGATGGTGTTCCCAACATTATCAGTATTGCTATTAAAGAATCATTTCTAAAACCGAAATATACTGCCAAAGGAATAAATATCAGTGGAAGCAATACTAATTTTATCATTGTAGAGACAAAAGAATATCCAAACTTTCCTGTCAGATCCTTTATTTCAAATCCTGCACCAAGAGATATTAGCATTAGAGCTGTAGCTGTATCTCCTACTCTAGAAATTGATTGATGAAGTACAAAAGGAAGTTTTATTTGAAATATACAAAATGGAAAACCTAATGCTATCCCTATTATTAGAGGATTGCTAACTATAGATCTTACTATATCTTTAAAACCTATACTAGTCTTTTTTCTTATTTCAATTTTTTCATTTCTATTAGAAGCTAAATTAACATCTTTTAATAATGCTCTATCTATCTTATTTTTTCTATTCTTTAAATCTTCCTTATTTTCAAAATGAGATGATACTGCTAATATTATTACAGAATAAGCATTAAATAAGGGAACTACTGCCAGTATCATTAAGGGAACCATTCCCGCATGACCATATATATTTACTGCAAAAGGTATGCCCAATATAGCTGCACTTCCTCTTACTGCAGATTGAGTAAATGCACCGACAGATTTCTTGTCTTTTAAAAACAAATATGCCAAAAGCCATGTTCCAAAAAACATAATAGTAGTTACTACAATACAAAAGACAACCAATTTAATATTTTCTCCTGGATTTATTTCCATATCTGCAATATCTATAAATAGAGTTGCTGGAAGAGCTACCCTAAAAGCAAATCTATCTGTTATTTTTATCCACTGCTCATTAATTACATTCAATTTAATAAGTATTTTTCCTAAAATTATTATTAAGAATACTGGCATGGTTGCATTAACTGCAAATATAAAATCTTTCAATAAAAACACCTCTTATCTATTTTTACAAATGAGTATTGGCTGAATTTTATTTTTGTATAATGTATATTTTATTAAGTATACTTATTAAGTCAATAAATTCCCACTACACATCTGATAAATTATATTCTCTTTCACAACTTTTATTTTAACACAGGATTTTTTTAATATACAGTATTTTTCTCAATCTATAAATGTTTTTCAATAAAAAAATACCGTAGACTTTAATTTATCTACGGCTTTTACATTTTTAAAATTTTATTTTATTTCATTGGAATGCTTTAAAATATCCGCTGCTTCTCTCTCCATATCGTCTTGAAGCTGTATATACATTTTGTATTTATTTGCCCTGTTATAAAATAATGGAAATTTATTCTTTTTTCTAAAATCATCTTCCCATTTTGTATAATCAATACTGTCGAAATTATTTCTATCAAAATAAGCATAAATAGCGTCCTCTATATTCTGATTATCTCTCATGCTTATTTTTTGAGAAAACTCTATTCCCTTTATTTCTCTATTTCCCTTTAAATCATTAAGTAAATTGGCACTCTGGTAGGCAAAGTTTCTGACTTCTATTTCACCATCCATATGAGATGTATCATAATACCTTATTTTTAGTATGCCGCTTTTTTTATCAAACTCTATTTTATCAATAGAGGCATGTTCATCTATTACACGCTCTGAATATCTTACTGTGTCTGGAGATATACTGTCAATATCGACATTTTTTGCCAAATTATCCTGATTTAGAATATCAACAGGATCATTTTTGATTTTAGAAAAAGGATCTATTTTTACTAAAGCAAATATTATAACGGCCAATACCGCCGCAACCTTTATCCAAGGTGCATATTTTTTCATACCAACAGCTCTCCTTCTCATATAATTAATCTTTTAAAGTATTGTTTTCTTTGTATGAGTGTATCAAAAATCAACTTTAAAATCTACACCCTTTAGCCTTTATTATTATAATTTATTTTTATATACATAAATACTACAAAAGTAATCAAAATTATATGATTTGTTTTGTATATTATTATAAACTTTTTTCTATAATAATTATTTTGAACGAATTCTAAAAAAGTCAACTAACACTATTATATACGATTTTATAAAAATTATAAATAGTAAACCTAACAATAAAAATATCCATTCTTCTTAGAATGGATATTTCTACTTAATTTAACTATAATATTTTGGCAAAAAAATCTTTCGCTCTCTCGCTTTTTGGATTGTTGAATACTTCTTCTGGAGTTCCTTCTTCTACAATATATCCTCCATCTATAAATATCACTTTATCTGCAACTTCTTTGGCAAATCCCATCTCATGAGTTACTATTGCCATGGTCATACCATCTTCTGCAAGTTCCTTAATAACATCCAAAACTTCCTTTACCATTTCTGGATCAAGTGCTGATGTAGGCTCATCAAATAGCATCATATCTGGCTCCATTGCAAGTGCCCTTGCTATAGCTATACGCTGCTGCTGACCTCCTGAAAGCTGTGCCGGATATGCATCTTTCTTATCTAGTAGACCTACTCTATTTAATAATTCAGTGGCTTTTTTCTCCGCTTCTTCCTTTGTTTTTTTCTTCACCTTAATAGGTGCAAGAGTTATATTTTCCATTATTGTCTTATTGGGGAAAAGATTAAAGTTTTGAAAAACCATACCAATTTTTTCTCTTGTTTGATCTATTGTCTTGCTATTTAATATACTTTTTCCTTCAAATATTATATCTCCACCTGTAGGTTCTTCCAACAAATTCATACATCTTAAAACTGTACTCTTACCTGATCCTGAAGGGCCTATAATTACCAGTATATCTCCCTTATCTATTTCAATATCTACTCCCTTTATAACTTCCAATTCGCCAAACTTTTTATGTAAATTCTTTACTTCAAGTAATACTTCTTTTTTGCTCATAACTTCCTCCTACTATTCTTTATATATATTTCATTGAGTAAATGCGTTTCTACTTGCTATTACCTGCCTTACTCACTATCTACCATTTGAATTTAACTTCTTTTCGAATCTTCCTATTAATCTTGATAAAGTAAATGTTATTATAAAATACAATACCATTGCTACTAAATAAGGTCCCATTGCCTTATATGTAGCATTTGCAACAGCTCCTGATACAAACATTATTTCAGATATTCCTACTGCTGAAAGAATTGCTGATTCCTTTACCAATGTTACAAACTCATTAGCCAAAGCTGGAAGTATATTTTTTATAGCCTGAGGCACAATTACATATCTCATTGATTGCCAGTAATTTAAACCTAATGAACGGCTTGCTTCCATCTGCCCCTTGTTAATTGACTGTATTCCTGATCTCATAATTTCTGATATATATGCACCTGAATTTAGTGTCAGTGCAAATGCCGCTCCTGTAAAGTCACCACTTAATCCAAAGAAGCTTGGAAAGTTGATTCCAATCTGTGGAAGTGCAAATGCTATAATCATTACCTGAACAAATAAAGGTGTATCTCTTATTACCTCTACATAAATTGCTGATATTATATTTAATATTTTACTTTTTGAAAGTCTTGCAAGTGATGCCAAAAGACCTATAATAAATCCACCTATAACTGCTATAAATGATACTAGAATTGTATATCCCGCACCATGTAAATACATTCCCGAATAATTTAATAAATAACCCATTTCTTTCTCCTTTTCTCAATAAGTTTATGATTTCTAAATAATTTAATATTAATATGTCTAGCAAATAAGATTTGATACAAATTTTATTTGCTAATTTTGTTAAACACCTGCTTTGTTAAGTTTGAACAAAGCAGGTAATTAACTGTGTACATACTAACCCTTTAAGTTTAAATTACTACATTTAAATTTATATTGTCTTGCGCTTGTTTTTAATTTTCTTAAAATATTTTATTTACTGTTTTGCCTTTGATACTTCTTCTACTGCATTTGAAAGTATTTTATCGTATTCTCCACTAGACTGAAGTTCTTTAATCTCTTCATTCATAAGCTTTAATAATTCCTTATTATCACCCTTCTTGACAGCTATTGCCATTGCTTCTTCGTCTCCACCGCCTGTTAATTTTAGATCCTTTACTAACTTAACATTGTCATACTTACCTTCATTAATTTTTGCTACTTTGTCATTTAAAACTATGGCATCTATCTTTCCACTCTTTAGGTCCATAACCAAGTTTGGAACCGCCTTTAAAGCCTTATACTTTTCTATCTTTAGCTTGTCTTTAACATATGTTTCCTGAGTAGAACCCTTCTGAACACCAAGGTTTATCTTCTTTAAATCATCTTCTGATTTTATCTTATCTACATTTTCTTCCTTTACTAGTACTCCATTCACTCCCTTGAAATATATATCTGAGAAGTCTACTGCCTTTTTACGAGTTTCATCTGGAGTCATACCTGTGATAACCATATCTACCTTACCAGACTGAAGTGCAGGTAGTAGCGAATCAAAGTCCATTGATTTTATTTCAAGTTTTACTCCTATTTTATCTGCTATCTTCTGTGCCAAATCTATATCAGCACCTACAATCTTGCTCTTTCCATCTTCTGAAATAAGAAATTCAAACGGTGGATAGTCTGGAGATGTTCCTACAACAATCTTCCCTGCATCTTTAATTTTTGTAAGTGCATTTTCTTCTTTTCCACACCCTACTGCACTTATAGTAATCATCGCTACTAAAGTAATTGCTAATAATTTTTTAAATACCTTTTTCATAATAAATTCTCCTTTTCTAAAATAATATAATTTTGATATAATTTCTTTAATTTGTAACAAAAAAGTCCCTTGGTTTATTAAACCAAGAGACGAATATTCCGCGTTACCACTCTTATTGACAGATATTGTTGACCTAAGTCAGCTATTCGAATAATCGGCCGGCACCTGACTAAAGTCTATTAAGATTACTATATGGAATATTCAATCTTATCAGAATAATTCGATTTTAATAAATCATAAAACTATTCCAGTGATACTTTTAATTTTCTTCAATAACTTAAAAAATGAGTCTTAAAATTAAAATTTTTAAAAAAAGTATAAAAAAATCTCTTGGTTAAAAACCAAGAGACGAATATTCCGCGTTACCACTCTTATTGACAATAAAACTGTCCTCTCAAACCCTTAAGGCGGGAAACCTGTTAAAATACTTAGTTTCTTCTAACAACCTCAGAAGCTCTCTTCACTATAAATTTCAATATTGAGCTCACACCAAACTCTCAACTCGCTGCAAATCCATCTATGTTACTCTCTTCGTCATCGGCTTTTATTATGTTATGCTACTTATTATACTTGTCATAATTTTAATTGTCAAGGGTTTTTTAAAAATCTTTTATAAAAGTTAGACAATTCTTATTTTTTCTATTAATTTAGCCATCGGCTATTTTGTCTACTATATATCAAGATTTTTATATTCTTTCATATCCAAAAGATTTATTTCTCTAGCTCTTTTAAAATACCTATATTCCTCTATATCATGGCTTACGATTATTAGACTTTTTCCCTTGCTAGCCTCTATTACAATGTCCATTACTTTCTTTTTATTTTCAGAATCCAATCCCTTAAATGGCTCATCCATTACTAGAGTATCAAAGTCTACTGACAAAGCTCTTAAAATAGCTACTCTTCTTTTCTGTCCACCACTTAACTCTCTTACCCTTTTATTTGCCAGATCTTCTAGTCCCATCTCAGATAACTTCTTTACAATCTCTTTTTGACTAATATTGTCTGAAACTATTTTAATATTCAAAAATACACTTAGATTTTTACACAGGCTATCATCTTGAAAGACTGCACTTATTTTTCTTTTTTCCAAACCTTTAACTTGACCAGAATAATCTTTTTCTAATCCCAAAATAATTCTTACAATAGTTGATTTTCCTATTCCAGAAGGTCCCATCAAAAAGCTAGCTTTACCGTCTTCAAAGCTATAATTAAAGTTTTTAAGAACTTCTTCTTTGCCAAATTTTTTACCTACATTTTTAAACTCTATATTCATAAACTACCACCTTAGCTGCTTATTTCTAATCTATTCAATAATTTGTCTAAAAGCTTTATCACGACAGTCTTAAATAAAATACTCAAAATTACTACTGTAATTGTCCATGCAAATAAATCTGCTGTATTTAAATATACTTTTGACTGATAAAGATTTTCTCCTATTGAATTTCTAGGCATGGCTATTACCTCTGCTGCCATACCTGACTTCCAACACAAACCTATGGCAATATTGCAAGCCGATTTAATATAGGGAGATAGCTCTGAAAGATAAATATATCTTATTTTCTTTATTTTTTTTACCCTAAATACTTTTGCCATTTCTTCAAGTTCCTTAGATATTCCCCTTATACCGATTAATATATTTCTATAAATTATTGGCAGGCACATCATAAATGATATTAAAACTGAAAGATTTTCAGAAGATACCCATATCAAACATAGAATTATAAATGAAACCACTGGTACTGCCTGTATAGTCTGCATAAGGGGTTCAAGTAATATCCTAAAAGAATTTTTTACAGTTGCAATTACAGCAAAGATACTTCCTAGAATAAGACCTAATAAAAATCCCATACTAACTCTTATAAATGAATTCTTTATACTTATCCAGAAAAAACTTTCTTGAGATAGCTCCAAAAGTCTTTTTATTGCAGAAACAGGAGATACTAAAAGTATCTCCTGACCTAATTTCATACTAAGTAATTGCCAAAGCCCTAGCCAAAAGAATATAGCTAAAATATTATATTTGCTAATTTTTTTGAACATAGTAGAAATCTTCACCTGGCATCTTTCCTCCTATTGACTTAGGATTTGCATCATATAGTACCTTTAAATAGGCACTTAAACTGCTTTTCATTTCATTGCCAGCTATATATTTAATATTGCAATGTGGTATTGCCTTCTTAGCTATAGCTTCTGGAACAATATTGTATTCTCCAATTAGCTTGGCAGCCTCATCTATATCTTCATTGGTAAACTCTATTGATTCCTTGTATTCTTCCATAAAGTCCTTTACTTTTTCAGGATATTTATCTGCAAAATCCTTTCTTACTACCACTACACCTGTAATCATTTTGCTCTTATCCTTTGAATCTTTATTTAGTTTATCCCATTCTTCATTCAAATCAATGGCTACACTTAGATTCTTATCCTTTGACTGAGCTACTGTTACAAATGGTTGTGGAAGAACTGCTATTGCATTTTTGTCATTCATAAGTGCAGAAAGAACTTCTGTATGTTCAGACTTATATTCTACCTTTACATCTTTTTCTGGATCTATTCCATTTCCTTTAAGTATATAGTCAAGGGCATATTGTGGAGTAGCTCCCTTACCACTTGAATATATATGCTTTCCCTTTAAATCATCTATACTCTTTATAGTATTTCCATTTTCAACTATATAAAGTATACCTAAAGTATTAATTGCTAAAGTATCTACATTGCCTTCTGTCTTGTTGTATAATACAGATGCTACATTTGATGGAACCGCTGCTATATAAAATTCTTTGTTGACTATTTTAGGAACAATTTCATCTACTGAATTAGCTATAGTAAATTCATAATCCTTATCCTTGTCATCTTTATCTTTTTCGTCCTCTTTGGCTTCTTTCATCATTTTCACCATACCCATACTTGTAGGACCTTTCAAAGCAGCTACCTTTGCTACAACTTCAGCTTCCTTAGGAGCTTCTGCTTTTTTATCAGCAGAACAGCCAACTAAAGAAACTACTAGAAGTAGCGATGTTAAAATCATAGATAATTTCTTCTTCATAACGCACCTCCGACTATTTATTTAAATATTTGTAAAATTATACCTACAATCAAATAATAGCACAATGGTTTTTAAATTTCTATTCTTTTACTATATTAAGTTTAAAGTTTTTTCATTTAATTTATTATAAAAATAAGGAGGTCTTATATCCCTCCTTAGTCTTTATTATTATGTATTTTTTTAAACTTGGAAAACACTCTAATTACTTTATTTTTTAGAGCTATCAGATGCTCTATTATTTATAGATTTATCCAATTCTTTTAAAAATCTCGATTTGGCTATACTTTTACCAAATCTCTTTGAAGGGGCACTGATAACTATATTGTCCTTTGCCCTAGTAATTCCCACATAAAGAAGCCTTCTTTCTTCTTCATAATTACTATCTTTTGGCTTTTCTTCATCTGAAGGTATAAATGGTATTACACTATCATTGACACCTGCTACATATACATTTTTAAACTCCAGCCCCTTGGCACTATGCATTGTAGTCAAAACCACACCATCTGTTTCTATATTGTCCATTGAAGTAGTTTTCTTCTCTGTTCTCTTTTTTATTTCTTCTCTTACATTCTCTATATGCTTAAAATAGTCAAATATACTTTTGTATGATTTGGCAGAAGTTTCAAGTTCGTCTAAAATTTCTACTATTTGCTTTGCCTTTATCTTTCTTTCATGGCAATATTCAAGTATATATCTATCATAGTCTAAAGTAGATCTTATATAAGAAATTCCATATTCTGGTGCAAGGCTTCTTACATACTGCAAATCATCATAGAGTTCTTCAAGATTTTTCTTTTGAAAATCTTTTATATCAGAATTATTCATAAGACTTTGAAAAAAATCATCAGACTTTAAAGCACTACTTACCGCACTTTTAGATATATATCTAAAAGGTTTATTTATTATTCTTGACCAATCTTCATTATTGCCTATATTAGCTGCGATTCTTAAATATGAAATAATATCCTGACTTACCCAATGATCATATATACTCCTTGCAGAGTCCTTGAGAACAAATGGTATTCTATTGTCCATAAATACATCTACAAATGCTCTAGCCTGCCTATTAGTCCTATATATTACCGCAAAATCACTGTATTCAAATAATTTTTTTTCATTGTTACTAGATTTCTTTTCTTCCCTTATATTTTCAGATTCAACTAAGGATTTTATTTCCTTGGCAATAATATTAGCTTCATCATCTGTATCCTTGGGATAGATGTATCTTATTTCACCACTTTCGCTGCGATTAGAATTTATATTCTTTTCATGTCTATTTTTATTATTCTTTATAAGATTCTGAGACAATTGAACTATATTTTTTCTAGATCTATAGTTTACATCTAAAACTATACACTTGGCAGATTCAAAATACTTTTCAAAATCCATCATAAAATCTGGTCTTGCCCCTCTAAATCCATATATACTTTGATCTTCATCTCCTACTGCAAAGACATTATTTGAAGGTTCGGCTATTAGTTTTATTACTTCAAACTGAACCCTATTTATATCTTGAAATTCATCAATTAGTATATATTTATAAACCTGTCTTACAATATTAAGTACCTCTGGACTTTTTTTAAGCAAAATATATGTAAGTATCAACATATCGTCAAAATCTATTTTATTTGCAGCATTTTTAGCCTTTTCGTATAGTCTAAAAATATCTTGAAACTCACTTTGAGAAAATGTTTGAGACTCGAAATCACTTGATTTCATCATTTCATTTTTCACCAAAGAAATTTCCGACAAAACATCCGATACGTCATCATCACTATAATTACTTATTTTCAAGTGTTTTAGTATACTTTTTATAAGTTTGAATCTATCTACTTCAGATATTAAATCTTCAAGTTTAACTCCACTGTATCTTCTTAAAATCCTAAAAAAAGAGGAATGGAATGTTCCAAAGTTTACTTTCTTTATTTGTTCATTATTTGAAAGACTCATAGTTCTTTTCTTCATATCAATAGAGGATGCCTTAGTAAAACTAATTGCTAATATTCTCCTAGGAGCTACATTACAATTTTCTATCATATATATAATTCTATCTGCAATTACCCTTGTCTTTCCAGAGCCTGGTCCTGCCAAAACAAGACATGGTCCATCAAGATGTTCTACAGCCATCTTTTGATTCTTATTTAACTCCAAAATATATCCTCCCTCCAATATCAATATAGGCATTTATTTTTATATATTATTATAAATTTGCCACAATACCTATTTTACCATAAATAGATATGCCCGTACAATTTACAAATCTGTACGGGCATAGTTATCAAAATTATATTATAATTTTATTATGACTTTACTTTTTCTTTTCCTAATTTTTTACTTGTGCAGGATATCATCCCCGAGAAATAATCTAACATTCTAGATGATTCTGTCTGATTGACCATTATAAGAAGTAGATCTCCTTCTAGAATCCTCGTATTACCTCTAGGAATTATCTCTTTTTCGCCTCTATATATAGAAACTACAAGACAGTTTTGAGGCCATTCAACCTCAGATATATATTTGCCTTCTATATCACTACCTAGGTGAACTACAAGTTCAACAAGAGTCTTTTTATTTTCTTTACCCTTGTATTCCTCATGACTTTGACTCAAAATATCCTCTAAAAGATCATCATATACAGGATTTACCCCTAATAAATCTGATGTTAAAAGAGCTATAAAAACTACCACTGATAATGGTAAAAGTTGTTCAAATGAACCTGTCATTTCAAATATAAGTATAATACCTGTTATCGGAGCCTTTACTATTGCTGCAAAGTGACCCGCCATTGCTAGAATAGCAAAGTTTATAAGGTACTCAGCTGGTACTCCAAGATATCTAATACATATCATTCCAAATATAGCACCTATTATAGATCCTATTGCAAGAAGTGGAAAAAATATCCCCCCTGGAACTCCTGAGCCAAATGATATAAATGTAAAAAGATATTTTATTACAAATAACAAGAGCATCATAAATATGCTTATATGAAGAGATTCCATACTCATAATAAGAGAATGCCCTCCACCTACAAGAACAGGTAAAGTCATTCCTACTATTCCTGAACATACAAAAGGTATCATTATTTTAAATTCTTTTTTTATAGGAAGATCTCTGTATAAGTGCTTCGTTTTTAAAATTCCATTATTAAATACATAACTGCTTAGACCTACCAATATTCCTAGAATTACTAATGACCAATAATATTTTATAGGCATCTTGTTCAACATTGCAAATCTAAGAGATGGATTGATACCCAAAAATGCCTTTGTAATTACATCTGCTGTAACTGCCGATACCATTGCTGACATCAAAACAATCGGTGAAAAATTCTTATGAACTTCTTCTAGGGCAAACATAACTCCAGCTAGAGGAGCATTGAATGCTGCTGCAAGACCAGCAGATGCACCACTTGTTATTAGATATTTATGCTCATAATCCATTTGATTTGCTTTTTTTGATATTCCCTCGCCTATAGCAGCACCCATCTGAACTGAAGGACCTTCTCTACCTACAGATAGCCCTGCTGCCAGACACATAATACCACCGACAAACTTATAAATTAATACTTTTTTCCAATCTGTCTCTATTCTTCTAGTGATTATCCCTTCAACCTGTGGTATCCCAGAACCAGAAATATTAGGTTCTTTTTTTACACAGTATGTTACAAATAAAGACATTAGTATAAGAAGGACGAAAACTCCTATTACATACAAAGGCTTACCACTTACAAAGCGATATATTACTTCAAATCTTTTTAATAAAAATTCGCCCAAAATCCTATATAAGACTATAGTTGCTCCACTTAAAACACCTACTATAAGTGAATACCCTATCATCTTGTATTTCAGCCCATCGGTAGTGCCGAGAATATTTAACACATTTTCATCTTTGTCGTTTTTCAACCATGAAAAAATATTCTTTTTATTCATACTACCTCCTAAAATAAGGCTTGGCTAAAATTATAGTCAAGCTAAATAACTATATAATTAAACTTTATAGATGGTTTATTTTATGTAAATGATTTTAATTTACATACACATAAATCTGTATAAAACATTCTTTAAAGATTATTAATATTCTTACATGCTTTCACAAGATGTGAAATAAGAACTGAAGTTGTAACTGATCCTACTCCACCTGGAACTGGTGTTATTTGAGCTACAGTATCTATTACTGAGTCCATATCTACGTCACCACACATATTTCCTTCATCATCGAAGTTGATTCCAACATCTATAACTATTGATTTATCGTTTATAAACTTCTTATCTATCATTTTGGCACGTCCCATACATGAAACGATAATATCGCTGTTTTTAGTTATTTCCTCAATATTCTTTGTCTTAGAATGGCAAACTGTAACAGTGGCATCTCTATTTATAAGTAGAATAGATAATGGCTTTCCTACTACTAATGATCTCCCTAAAACAGCTATCTTTTTCCCTCTTAAATCAATATTATAATATTTTAGAATTTCTACTACCCCCATAGCTGTACATGGTGGATAAGCTGCATCATCTCCAAACATTACCTTTGCCATATTCATGGGAGAAAAACAATCTACATCCTTTTGAGGATCTATTATCTTTTCAATGATTTCTTCATCTATATGCTTTGGAAGAGGTCTAAAACACAAAATTCCATGAACTGAGCTATCCTTGTTCAAACTTTCAAGAGCTTCTATATATTCCTCTTGAGTACAATTTTCATCAAGTTCTACAACTCTAGTTTCTATATCACACTTAGAACATCTTTTTTTCGCTGCTCTTTCATATGCTTCATCATCAAATTTATGACCAACTTTAAGCATTGCAAGAAGGGGTTTTATACCATTTGATTTTATATATTTAACATCTTCTATGGCTCTTTCTGTAATAGTATCTGCAACTATTTTTCCTCTTAATAACTTATTATCTAACATCTTCCAACACTCCCCCATATATTTTATCGCACCTCTCTGTGATTTCTTCTATTAGTCTATCCATTTCTGAAGACATCTTATCCACAAATTCACAGTCTTTTATATCCTTTATGTTGATTAATACATTTAATTTGGCACTTAATGCTGATGCTTTCAACATCTGCACTCCAACTCCAACGTCACTTATCAACATTTTCGATCCTTTTATCAACAATTCTTCATGTAAATCAAGAACTTCTAAAGAAAGCCTTAATAAATTCATTGGAACTATAGCGGCATTTTTTAGACATTTTTGCATTTCTATATCCTTACTTCTTTTTTCTTCCTCACTTTCTGCTGGCATTTTGTATACTGCTGCAAGTGGAAGAAAAGCTTCAGCATCTTCATCTACCATTGCCATTGCCTTTTTAGAAATAAGTCTTGTTTTTTCAAGTATATTTTGAATATCTTCTTCAAACTCTGCATACTTCTTTTTTCCTGTTGTAAAGTTTGCAACCATTGATGCCAAAGAGTTTGACAATGTTAAAGCATATGCAGCAACACTTCCACCACCTGGCATAGATTTTTTAGAGGCAAGTTCCTCTGCAAATTTTGTCATGCTCATATCTACATATTTTGTCACTATTTTTTCCTCCTATTTAAAATCATCATGATTTATAGTATATCATTATTTCAAAAAAAATTGAAGAGATGAGAAAGTTAAGTGTATAAAAAAATAAAGGGAAGTCAATGTAATTCAAATGACTTCCCTTTTTATTATACTTAAAATTTTATTTTAACTATTAAAATAATCCTGATATTTTTCCAAATTCGTCTACATCTATTCTTTCAGCTGCAGGCTTCTTTGGAAGTCCAGGCATTTTCATAATAGCACCTGTAAGAGCTACTATAAATCCTGCACCAGCAGATACTGTAAGGTCTCTTACACCTATTTTGAAGCCTGTTGGTCTACCAAGCTTTGTTTGGTCATCTGATAAGGAATACTGAGTTTTAGCAACGCATATAGGGAGATTTCCAAAACCTAAATCTTCTAATTCCTTAATCTGCTTCTTAGCATCATTAGTATATTCTACTCCATCAGCACCATATATCTTAGTTGCTATTGAATTTAATTTTTCTTCAATTGACTCCTCTTCTTCATAGCAGTATGTGAAGTTGTTTTCGCCTTCTTCTATTAACTTTAAGACTTCTTTTGCTACTTCTTCTCCACCTTCGCCGCCTTTTGCCCAAACTTCAGATAAGGCAACATTTACTCCCAATTCATTACACTTCTTTTCTATTAGTTCTAATTCAGCTTCAGTATCCATTGGGAATCTATTAATTGCAACTACTGCCGGTAACTTGTATACTTCTGTAATATTTTCTATATGTTTTAGAAGGTTTGGAAGTCCTTTTTCAAGAGCTTCTAAGTTTTCTTCATTTAGCTGATCTTTAGCTACTCCACCATTGTATTTTAATGCTCTTACAGTAGCTACTATAATTACTGCATCAGGCTTTATACCAGCTTTTCTGCACTTGATATCCAAGAACTTTTCAGCACCAAGGTCTGCACCAAATCCAGCCTCTGTAACTACATAATCACTCATGTGCATAGCCATCTTTGTAGCTATTATAGAGTTACATCCATGAGCAATATTGGCAAATGGTCCACCGTGAATTATAGCTGGAGTTTTTTCAAGAGTTTGAACAAGGTTTGGTTTAAGAGCGTCCTTAAGAATAGCTGCCATAGCACCATTAGCCTTTAAATCTCTTGCTGTAATAGGCTTTGAATCATATGTGTATGCCACTACTATATCGCCTAATTTTTCCTTTAATTCTGCTATATTATTTGATAGACAGAAAGTAGCCATAATCTCAGATGCAACAGTAATATCAAATCCATCTTCTCTAGTTACACCGTCTACTTTTTTCCCAAGTCCATCTACTATATTTCTAAGTTGTCTGTCATTCATATCAACACATCTTCTCCAAGTTACTCTCTTTGGATTTATATTCAAAGAATTTCCCTGATGAATGTGATTGTCAAGCATAGCTGCAAGTAAGTTATTAGCTGCTCCTATTGCATGCATATCGCCTGTAAAGTGAAGGTTAATGTCTTCCATAGGTATTACCTGAGCATATCCTCCACCTGCAGCTCCACCCTTGATTCCGAAAACTGGTCCCATAGATGGCTCTCTAAGTGCAGTAATAACATTTTTACCAAGACGGTTAAGAGCATCTGCTACTCCTATTGAAGTAGTAGTCTTTCCTTCTCCAGCTGGAGTTGGATTAATTGCAGTTGTTAATATTAGTTTTCCTTTTCTATTAGGAATTCTATCCAAAACATTGTAATCTATTTTTGCTTTATACTTTCCGTATAATTCAATATCATCTTCTGTTAAACCTATCTTTTTTGCTATTTCTCTTATATCCTCTGCTTTTGCTTCCTGTGCAATTTCAATATCTGATTTAAATCCCATTTTAACCTCCTACATTAACAATACAGACCTATTCGACTCAACATCAAACTCTTCATTTATTAATCTGACAAAATAAAAATCTGTAAACTAGTTATTTATTTTCTTTTATTTAAATATCATTCGTAATATAACGAATATTATTTCTTTTAATGCTACTAATAGTATATAATATTTCAAAAGAATAGTCAATAAATAAGTTGAACTTATTTTTAACCCAAGATCTTAATTAATTATAAATCAACACCCCTTGAAAAAATATTTATTTCTTTTGATACATTTTGATAGCTCTTTTATAACTTCTATTAGCTTATTTTTTATTTATTAAGTTATGTTCTAAAAAAAAAGACCTTTTCAGGTCTTTTTTGTATTTGAGTTATTTAATTATAAGGGACAAACTAAAAATTAATCTCAACTTACTAACTTATTTAATATTATCTTATCTCTCAATTTATTTTTATTCTCTATTTTTCCATACATAGAGTTTAGTATGAAAGATTATGCTCGTTTATTAATGTTTTTAATATATCTTTAAAAATCAAAAAAACATAAAATAGTTCGATAATTTTTCCTAGATTTAAATTTTAAAACTTATATATTAATCTTTTATTATTTAAAGCTTTGCAAATGAAGATGCAAATTCTTCACATCTTGCTATTGCTTCATCGTCAGGAGTTTCGTTTACGATAAGACCTTCTCCTTCAAATAGGTTAGCTCCTGCAGAACTCACTCTATCTTGCCAAGTTCTCATCCATTCTCCATCTCCCCATCCATAAGATCCAAATAGGGCAACATTCTTACCTGAAAGCATCGATTCTACTTGATCAAAAAATGGAGCAAACTCTGATTCTTCAAGTTCTTCATTTCCCATTGAAGGGCAACCAAAAATTAATGATTCATAATCTCCCACATCTTTAGTAGATTCTGAAATATTTACTAAATCAAACTCTACACCTTCCTTAGAAATTCCAGAAGCTATTGCATTTGCCATTGCCTCTGTATTTCCAGTTCCACTCCAATAAAATACTCCTATCTTTTTCATTAATTTTTCCTCCTATGCTATGCATTTATTTTGAAACTGGGCAACTATGCTGTCCAGTTTTCTACCACATTCTAACTCTGCAACTGTAAAAGCCTTCAATTTATCATATGTCGAGAACATCTCTTTTGCTTCATTGATATTTTCATAAACCTTCCAATATCCACAATATTGATAGTTCCTTCCATTATTGTCTATAAAGCCCTTTACATCTGAAAGTGGGTATCCTAAAAACAAACCTATTTCATGAGGAAATTCTTCCTTAGCCATTCTCGTTTTTAGAATATGAAAATATTCATTTAAATCATCTGACTCTATATATCCATAGCTAGAAAGTATATCTGAAACATTTTTTTCTTTCAAATGCTTTAACAAATTATCCTCACTATAAACAAGAAGCAAAATTCTTTTTTCACACTCACATATATTTTCTATTTTTATTCCATGTGATTTAAACTTTTTATTGTATTCATCTACCAAAAAAGCAACCTCTGGAATTTCTTTCTTAAATACAGAAACAAGATTTGAAACCTTCTTTCCAAACAATACTGGAGAACAAAACGTCGCCAATGTATTTTCAAATTTTGCATTTGTCATATAGTCACCACCTTTTAATAATTGCACTATAGTTATTGATAATTTCAAAGGAAAAATATATAAATAGAAAAATATCTTTATAAATTCTTTCCTTTTCTTATTGATATTAATTATCATTAACTATTTATCTTAATTATAGCAAGCTGTTTTCACAATGTCAACATATTTTTGATAATTATTATTAATTAATTGTAATTTTTATCTGTAATTCAAATTTTAATCTCAAAATAAAACAAGTTATTCAAACTATAACTTTTAAAAAGTATCATAAAAAAACTGCCGGTCATTGACCGACAGTTTTTAAATCTAATAAAGATATATTACTTCAAATTCTTAGTCTCATTAACAGCCTTATCCATTACATCTCTTGTAATTCCACCTGTTACATATCCATATATCTTTCCTTCTTTATCTATTAAAAATGTTGTAGGAAGTGAATATACTTGATACTTTCCAAATACTTCACCTGTTGTATCCATCAAAACAGGGTACTTTATTCCCATTTCATCTATAAATTTCTTTACACCAGCTTCATCTTGCTCTCTACCTTGTCCAGGAGAGGCAACAGCTACTACCGCTACATCATTCTTATTAAATCCGTTATCTTCATATAACTTTTCAATATCTGGTATCTCTTGCTTACAAGGTGGACACCATGTTGCAAAGAAATTAAGAAATACTACCTTTCCCTTAAAGTCCTTTTCAATATTGACTGTGTTTCCATTTTGATCTTTAAGTTCTATTGGCAACATCATCTGCCTTTCATCTTGAGATGGATCACCATCTTCTGATTGACTACTATCCTCAGTTTCTTTTGCCTCTTTTTCCTTACTGGATTCATCGGTTTGGGCTTCTATACTTTCTTGTGTAGAAGAAGCTCCAGACAGCTTTGCTTCAAACTTATCCAAAGTTCCAAACATAAGCATTGCACCCATAACAATAAGTATTACAGCTCCTAACTTTACTATTCCATTCATTATTTTAGGATTTTTCTTTATAAAGTTTAGAGTTTCTCCTGTAAATAATCCCAAAAGTACAAAAGGAATTAAAAATCCTAGTATGTAAACAACTACAAGAAGATTGCCTTCTAAAACACTCTTAGCATTTGATGCAAGTATCAATACTGATGCGAGAGCTGGACCTACGCAAGGTGTCCATGCAAAGCTAAATCCAAATCCCATTACAAATGCTACTAGAGGATTCATTTTCTTAGTTGAAGCCTTGCTAGTCATTCTAAATTGCTTGTTTAGAAATTTTATCTTAAATAGTCCAAGTTGGTTTAAACCAAGTATTATAATTATTGCTCCACCAACTTTTGAAAGGACATATCTATATTCTTTTAAAATTGATCCTAGTGATGAGAAACCAAGACCTAATATAAAAAATGCTACAGATATTCCAAGTATAAAGAATATCGTATGAAGCAGTACTGTTTTTCTTCCGTATTTTATAGTTCCATCCGCATCTTTTTCCTTAGCACCACCGGCTAAATACCCCATATATAGTGGTATTAACGGTATTACGCAGGGTGAGAAAAACGATACTAATCCTTCTGTGAATACCATAGCAAAATTAATGCTACTCGATAATCCTAATGAATTCATAACGAATTTACCTCTTTTCCACTTATAACAGACCGAGGACAAAACTCTGACAGTACTTCTGTAGCTTGTGCATAAAAATTTACTAATTTGCTATTTGTGTAGGTATTTTCTGCTATTAAAATTACCTAAATTATTCTCTACAGCTGTCCCATACAGGCTATTGTTACCTCGTCCATAGGGTCGATTTCATATGCTCTTTCTATATAATATTTGGCATCATCATAATTTCCATTGTTTAAATATGCCATACCTAGATTACATAGTATTTCTGGATCATCTTTTCTTATCTTTGAAGCCTTAGTTAAATATTCTATAGCTCCATTTAGATTTCCTTGTTCTGCCAAACAAAGTGCCATTTCAACCAAAGTATCGACCTGCGTTGGTCTTATTATAAGTATTTTTTCTAAGTATTTTATTGCTTCTCCAATTTCACCTAATGATTTATAGGCTAAACTTATGATAAATAGAAGATTCCACCAATCTGGATTTTCATCTTCAAGGGGAAGTAATTTCTTTAAACCTTCCTCAGCCTTTCCCTGAAATACAAGATTATAACCTTCTTCATATTCAACCTTAAAGCTTATATTGCCAATATTTTCTTGAAGCTCAGCTGCTAAATCAGCATCTAATCCTAAATCCAAAGCTCTATTCCATACATAATTTGCTTTTACATACTGATTCTGATTAGAATAATGAAAACCTAATTGATAATATGCAAGAGCAAATTTATCGTCTATATCCAAAATATGTTCAAGGGCATAAAGCGCCTCCATAAGAAAATCATTCATTCCTTCTTGATTTCCATCTTTTTGATATCTTAGTGCAAGTTCTTGACAGATAATAGAATACTGATAAAGTGCCATAATATCTTCGGAATCTTTTCTTAAAAAAGATTTTATATATACAAGTGCATCTGTAACTTCACCATTCTGGTAACTTTGACTTGACATATATCCAAGATACGGGAATCTATCGAAATCTAGCTTTTTTTCAAAGGCATCGATAAATTTATCATATTCATCATTGTAAACAAAGTTTGAGTCTATTCCCTGCATATAAAGCATGGCATCCACCATAGACATCATATTTAATGATTCGTGGGCTGTATTCTCCTTGATATTCTTCACTAGAACATCGCTTTTCATAGGAGCCTTTAAACCTTCTTTTGGTACTGTATATCCATCAAGAGAAAGTTCACTATCTTCATTAATTGTAATAAAAACCAGCTCTTCTGATTTCTCTAATATATATTTTTCTATTCTGCTTTTCATAAATCTTCCTTCCTTCAATTAATATTAAAAATACATTAAATGAAAATTGGATACTACTATTATACCCAATGATTTCAAAACTGTAATATTTTTTTTTACATTTATTTATTTTCTTTCAAAAACAATATTTTTCCTTCTTATTCAAACAGGTTATTTTTTACTTAGAATATATTATTATACAGCAAATCATCTCTAATAACTACTCTTTTACATATTTTATTTATATCTAGTATACTTTATTAACATATATTCTAGCTATATTTATTTTTTGTAAAATAATTTTCTTTTAATGTATTATCTTTCTATATAATATTTTTAAGAATACTATATTTTCACCTTGTATGCCTTTGATTTTTCAAATATTTTATCAATATCATAATAAAATAAGACGGTATTTTCTTCCTCTCTTATTGTAGAGTTTATATCTTTTTTCAAATCTATTACATTAAATCTAAACTCTTCAAATTGTACATATCTAATAATATTCTTAGCAAATTCCCCTAAATGCTCTGGAGTGTACTTTCTTTGATTTTCTTCATTTTTTAAAAATTGGTGTCCCCTATTCTTGAAGTCATTTACCTCTATTCTATTAAAGAATGTTGGTATAGAAGCACTTCTTCCCAATGAAAGATAGTCAAACTTCAAAACATCTCTAAAAATTTCCAATTCCAAGATACTTTCAACTGAATTGCTATTTTCATCTAAAGTTTCTTCTTTTTCTAAAGATTTTTTTATTTTCTTTTTAAGAACAACTTCATCAAAAAATTCCAAGAATATTTCATAAAGTCTATTTTTACCATTAGATACATCAAAATAAGCATTTCTATCAAAGAATTCTGCAAAGTCTTCAAAAAACTTGAAGGGTCTATCATAATATCTTTCAATTACAAAATTAGTCGATAAAATAAAATTAGCAGAATTATAGTATGTCTCTAATATTTCTTCTATATCTTTAAGTTTCAAAATTTCGCCATATGAAATATATTTATTTGAAAGAATTTCATATGGTGGATAGTCCTTATATTTATAATCGTGTTCATCAGACCTATCTCTTATTCCAGTTCCCTTTATCATCTTTAGAAAACCCAGCTGTAAACATTCTGACTTTAAGTTGAATACATCATCAAAAGAATAGGAAAATCTCTCATAACCCTCATATGGAAGTCCTGCAATAAGATCCAAATGTTGATGTATATTTCTATAAGATGATATTGTATTTACAACCTTAGTTAATCTTTTAAAATCATCTTTTCTTCCTACAGCTTCAAGAGTTCTTTCATTAGTCGACTGAACACCTATTTCAAATTGAAAGAGTCCTGCCTTACAATTCTTCAAAAACTCCAGCATATCATCATCTATTAAATGTGCCGTTACTTCAAAATGATAACTTGTATATCCATTATCATTCTCCATTAAAAAGTTCATTACATCTTTTGCAATCTCTCTATTGGCATTGAAAGTTCTATCTATAAACTTAATTTGTGAAACTCTCGCATCTATTAGATTTTTTAAATCTCTTTTTATTCTAGGAACACTAAAATATCTCAAACCTTTAATTGCCGATGAAAGACAATACTGACAGTTAAAAGGACAGCCTCTAGATGATTCAAAGTATACGATCTTATTTTCATATTCACTTTTGTCTATATTTTCATAGGGACTTGGAATCTCATCCATATTAGCAATTAAGGGCATTGCTTCATTAGCTACAATTTCTCCACTTTCTCTGTGACATATACCACGAACATCTTCTATTTGCATTTTTCCTAGAAGTCTAAGTATTAAATCCCTATAAATTACTTCTCCCTCACCATATAAAATATAATCAACAAAAGGATATTTTTTCATAGCGCTAATATAATCATAGCTTACTTCTGGACCACCTAATGCAATCTTTACATTTGCTTTTACTTTTTTGATATTTTCACAAAGCCTTGCTATATCCTCTACATTCCATATATATACAGAAAAAACTATTAAATCTGGATCCATTTTATAAATATCCTTCATGATAAAGTCTATACTATTGTTAATAGTATATTCCTTCATAAAAAGTTTATAGTCATCTCCTTCAAGATATCTAGAATATTCTCTTATATATCTAATTGCCAAATTCGTGTGTATAAACTTTGAATTTAGCGTAGTTAATAATACCTTCATAATCTCTCCATTCAAATTTATTTCATCTTATATGTCTATCATCTTAGGAATTATCTATTATTTTGTACTCAAATTTATATTCTCCCGTTTTTGTCGATAGCTTTAACACAATTTTTCTTTCGCTATTTTCATCAACTACTTCTCTCGATTGAACTTTCACCATACTTAAAATTGGATCTGAAAATGCTTCTCCAAGTTCTCTTTTTAAAAAGTCTTTAGGTGATGACTTCAAATTGTATTTTCCAATACTTACTTTGCCATACCTTACTCTCAAAAGATGATTAGCCATAGCCTTAATAAAGTCTTTATAAATATTACTTTTCATATTTATATAATAAACTTCTTCTAAATTTTCCTTGCTATTATCTATTATTTCTAAGTCTTTTACAAAAGCTGACAAAAGATTATAGACACTTTTGCAACCAGAATCATCCTTTTTACTATACGTTGCAAAAGAATCTTCATTAAATACATATTGTAATATATCTATTATCTCTATACTACTCTCATATACACCATAGTTTTCTTCAATTTCATAGCTATCTATGCACTTATGTATTAATTCTATATATTTTATTTTTGCCATTTGAAATTTTACATTGTCTATCTTACTTTCTTTATATGGATTAAAATCAATAATTTCATCTTTTATTTTATTTAAAATATCTAGCATATCTTTATTTCCAATAAGAAGATTTCTTATTATTATGTCATAACAAAATACATCAATTGTATACTCATACTTTTTAGACTCAAATCCATAAAATTTGCATAACTTTTCGGATAAGTCCTTGACTGTAGATTCATATCCTTCAAAATTCCTACTTGCAAGAATTAAAGGCATAAAAAAATTAAGTAAATAATCTTTACTCATTTCACTATAATATTTAAAATATACAAATTCATCATATAGTCTATCAATATCCGCTTCTACCGTTCTTTTTTCAAAGTCATACCTCAATATCTTTGTGGCAATAATTATAAGATAGTATATTTCATCACTTACCTTATTAAAAGAATTTATATATGCTTTTTTAAGTTTTTCATCTATTTTATAAGATTCTTTATCTAAATTCATTTCCACACCTCTTTATTTTCTCTTACATTATATTTTACTCTAAAAGTCAATCTATAACAAGCTAAGCATATTTATACAAAATTAATAAAAATAACGCCGACTGTAATCTTATTCAAATTAATGTAATTGAATATTTTACCGTCGACGTTATACATTTTTACAAAAAGTTTTACAAAATACTCTTAGGTATTAAATATCTTTTAAATTTATTGCTTATTTATAGTTATAAAAATACTCTACTACATCTTTTCAGGAGCATGCATTCCTAATAATGCTAGTGAGTTTTCTATTGTCTGTCTAGTACACTCAACTAAAGCAAGTCTTGCTCTTCTAAGTTCCTTGTCATCTACTAGTATTGGACTGTTGTGATAGAACTTGTTAAATGCTTGAGCAAGATCAAGCACAAATCTTGTTACTATATGAGGCTCATTCTTTGTCATAGCTAATGTTATTGACTTGTTGAAAGTTTCAAGAACCTTAATTACATCCGCTGCATCTTCATTACTTAATAGATCGTAATTTATATCAGCCGTGATTTCTTCATTTGCCTTTCTCTTAACTGCACAACATCTAGCATGAGTATACTGTACATATGGTCCAGTTTCTCCTTCAAAGCTTAAAGTTCTATTCCATGAGAAAGTATAATCTTTTATTCTGCTGTTAGATAGTTCTTGGAATACTACAGCTCCAACTCCTACTTCCTTTGCTATTTGGTCTACATCGCCTGCTTCAGGATTTTTTTCTATTATTATTTCCTTAGTTTTTTCTATTGCCTGTCTTAAAACATCTTCTAGGAATACTACTCTTCCCTTTCTAGTTGACATAGTCCCTTCTTCAAGAGCTACCATACCGAACTGAACGTGTACCATATCCTTGTACCATTCATATCCCATCTTTTCAATTACACTAAATAACTGCTTAAAGTGAAGTTCCTGCTGAGAACCAACAACATATATAGCTTTTGCAAAATCATATGTTTTCTTTCTATATATTGCAGCTGCAAGGTCTCTTGTCATATAAAGAGTTGAGCCATCATTCTTCTGAATCAAAGCTGGTGGCAATTTCTTATCTTCTAGGTCTACTATATTTGTTCCCTGAGATTCTTCAAGAAGTCCTTTTTCCTTTAACTCTTCAATTACTGCTGGCATCTTGTCTGAATAGAAACTTTCACCTGCATATGAATCAAACTCTATATCAAGTAGATCATATACTCTCTGGAATTCCTTCAAACTTTCATCTCTAAACCACTGCCATAAATCCTTAGCTTCTTGATCTCCATTTTCTAACTTTGTAAACCAAGCTCTTGCTTCGTCTTCCATTTCTGGCTTCTTTTCAGCTTCTTCGTGGAATCTTACATATAGTTTTAAAAGTTCCTTAATAGGATTAGCTTCTACGGCTTCCTTATTTCCCCATAACTTATAGGCTACTATTAATTTACCGAACTGTGTTCCGTAGTCTCCAAGATGGTTAATTCTTATTACATTATATCCCTGAGAATCATATATCTTATATAGGGCATTACCTATAACTGTCGTTCTTATATGACCTATATGGAATGGTTTTGCTATATTAGGTGAAGAATAATCTATTACAACATTCTTTCCTCCACCAAAATCGCTCTTACCATAGTTTTCTTTTTCATCAAGAATCTGACTTATAACCTTCTTTGCTAAATCTTCCTTACTTACAAAGAAATTTACATATCCACCTAAATTGATTATCTTTGTAATTCCATCTTTTGCTTCTAATTCTCCTGCTATTTCTTCTGCTATAAGATTTGGAGCTTTTCTAAATATCTTTGCTAGCTTGAAACATGGAAATGCATAATCTCCCATTTCTTTATTTGGTGGTACTTCTAAAAGAGTTTTTATCTCTTCAACTGACATATCTTCAACTTTTGTCTTGATACTCTCAGCTATAATCTGCTTAAAATCTGCCATAACTTGCCTCCTGTAAATTATCTATTTTCATCTGTTCTTTAAAAAATCTATATCAAACTATCCGATTCTATCAAATAGTTAAAATCGCTGTTTTGTGCCATTTAAGCGCCTTTCTTAAAAATGGACACAATAATACATTATAATACTATACCTAATATATTATATTATAATATTTACGGATTTTTTTCAATACGTTCTTTGTTTTTTATATGTCTTTTCTAGCTAAAAGTTCTTTCCCGATTCAATATCTTTTTCACTTAACATTTTTATTCCATTTTCCTTAAACAAAGCCGCTGTTACACCCATACCATTTTTTTTATTTCCATCAAACTTTCCTGCATAAATTTTATTCACACCACAAGATGGACTGGATTCCTTCATAATAACTTCTTCCACCCCATTGCTTTTTAACCTTTCTAGAGCTATTTTAGCTCCTCTTATAAATTCATCTGTAACATCTACAGCTTCTTTTGAATAAACGTGAAAGTTTTCTTTATCTTTGATGAAATCTTCACCGCTTTTGCCTTCTTCTATTTCTGATGGCACCCTTGGAGTTGGAAGTCCCCCATAAGATTCAGGACATATTTCAATACATTCCATATCTTTTACATATTCTAGTACACTTTCATTTTTATTATTTTTTCCATTATACTTACAATCTATTCCTAAAAGGCAAGCAGAAACTCCGATTTTTTTCTTTTTCATAAGATAATACCTCCTTACTCTTTTCCAAATATATCTATTTATAAATATGCTATATATAATATTGAAAATACAATATAGCTCTATATAAAATAAGTATTGTAGACTTACTTTGTAAATCTACAATACTTTTAAAATCTTATTTAACCTTTACTATTGTAACTCCGATTCCACCTTCACCGTACTGTCCATCTCTCATAGACTTAACGTGAGGGTTTTTCTTTAGCCATTCTTTAATACCTCTTCTTAGAACACCTGTACCAATACCATGAATTATAGTTACTTCATCATGACCTGCCATACAAGCATCATCAAGATATTTTTCAACCTTCATTATAGCTTCTTCTAGATTAAGCCCTCTTAGATCTACTTCTCTTGTAACATTTCCTGACTTGGATCTTATTACTTTTCTTGTAGTTCTTGTAACATGACTATCTTCTTTCTTTTCTATTCTCTTCAGAGATTTAAATGGTAAAGTCATCTTCATTATTCCAACCTGAACAACAGCTTCTTTCTTTTTATTGTCTACTGAAATAACCGTTCCCTCTTGATTAAGAGTAATGATTCTTACGTCCTCACCTGCTTTAAGGTTTTTGATTTCTTTTGAAGCAAATTTAGGAACTACCATACTTTCAACACTCGGTTGAAGTTTGCCCATTGACTGCCCTATTTCTCTTCTTATTTTCTCTATTCTTCTATCCTTGTCCTTAGATGCCTTTTCCATCTCTAGCTTTCTAAGTTCTTTTATCATCTTATCTGTAGATTCTTTTGCCTGTCTAATAACAGAAAAAGCTTCACTTCTAGCATTATCCATGATTTTTTGCTTGGAGTTTTCAAGCTTCATTACTTTTTCTTGATACTCATTTTTCATATTTTCAATTTCAGCTCTCATCTCCTCTGCCTTTTTCAGTTCTTCCTCTGTTTTCAATCTACTTTTTTCTACATTTTGAAGAATTTCTTCTATTTCTATATTATCATTTTCAAGGAAATTTCTTGCATTGTTAATTACATAGTCTGAAAGCCCTAATTTCTTTGAAATCTCAAAGGCATTTGACTTTCCTGGTACTCCAATTAAAAGTTTGTATGTAGGAGATAATTTCTCCATATCAAATTCAACTGCAGCATTTTCTACATCTTTTTTTGCCAATGCATATTTTTTAAGTTCACTATAGTGAGTAGTAGCTATACAAGATGCCCCTGCAGACTTTATATCTTCTAGTATTGCTATTGCAAGAGCTGCACCTTCTTCTGGATCTGTTCCAGCTCCCAATTCGTCAAATATTACTAGAGAATTTTCTGTTACATTTTCTAAAATACCTACTATTCTAGTCATATGTGATGAGAATGTTGAAAGACTTTGCTCTATACTCTGATCATCACCAATATCTGCAAATATGCTATCAAATACGCACATACTGCTTCCATAATCTGCTGGAATATGTAGTCCACATTGTGTCATAAGAGCAAATATACCAACCATTTTGATTGTAACTGTCTTACCACCTGTATTCGGTCCTGTAATTAGAAGAGTCGTAAAGTCCTCACCTAAATATACTGTATTGGGAACGACCGTACTTCTATCTAGTAGTGGATGCCTTCCTTCTACTATTTTAAAGCTTTGTTTTCTATTTAGTCTAGGCTCTATTGCCTTCATTTGAAGGGAAAGTTTTCCCTTTGCAAATATAAAATCTATCTTTGCAAGTATATCCTGATTAGATATCAATTCTCTACTTACTTCTCCAACTCTTGCAGAAAGTTCTGCTAGAATCCTTTCTATTTCTTCAAGCTCTTGAAGCTTTAATTGTCTTAAATCATTATTCATCTCTACTATTGACATCGGCTCTATAAATAATGTAGCTCCTGAAGACGATTGATCGTGAATAATCCCTGAAAACATAGATCTGTACTCAGCCTTTACTGGAACAACAAATCTATCACCTCTCATAGAAATAATAGCATCCTGAAGATACTTCTGATAAGTTGTAGATGAAATTATTGAATTTAACTTTGATCTAATAAGTTGATTCTTCTGTATAATCCTCTTTCTTATGCTTCTAAGTTCACTTGATGCAGAGTCTGCTATCTCTAGTTCACTTACTATAGCATTGTATATTTCTTCTTCTATATCTCTATGTATATAAAGAGAATTTGCAAGAGACTGCACTATAGGATACTTTACTATATCCTCATCATCTTCTTCTGAAACAGAGTTGGCTGCATTTCCAAATGTTTCTACCTTTATATCTCCACTTAATACATTAGAGATTACCCTTGTAGCTCTCATTGTATCTGCTATCTTCAAAAGATTTCTTGCATCTAAAGTAGCACCTATATCTGCTCTTTTAGCTTGATCTGTTATATTATATATTCCCTGTAAAGGAACATGCCCCCTCTTAATAAGAATTGATTGTGCTTCCGTTGTTTCTTTTAATGCATTTTCAACCTCATCAAAATTAGAAGAAGGACTTAATTTTTCTATAATTGAAAGTCCCAGCTCAGAAGATGCCTTAGACTTCAACATTTCAATTACCTTGTTTATTTCCAAAACATTGTAGTATTTTTCGTTCATAAAACTCAGTATATATCTCCTTCCATAAATCTATATCTAAAACTAGAAATTAAATTTCTTACTAACTAATTTTTACTAATAATTATCACTTTTCTTTCTAACTCTCTTTTTATTAGAAAGAAAAAATAAATCTTTTACAAATTTCAATCTTGAAATTTTGCACACTCACTATTATATCATAAATATTTGATTACATATATTCTATCTCTATATCGCCCTATTAAATATTGTAAAATTAATTTAAATTTATACTATATTGTAGGATAATTCTGATTTTATTTGAAATTTTTTAAATAATTTCCTCTAATCATGTTATAATATAATTGTATAGATATTTATATGCAATTATACAAAAATTTATCTTCAAGGAGGTGTTAAAAATGGACTACATAACAGAAGGACTTACACCAAGCAGAGTTTTCAAGAATTTTGAAGACATATCGAGAATTCCAAGAGCTTCCGGAAATGAAAAACAGGTCAGTGATTATATAAAGAAATTTGCTGAAGACCTTGATCTTAAGGTTTTTCAGGATAGTAATTATAACCTTATTATAAAGAAAGCAGCTACTAACGGCAGACCTGATGGTTGTACGGTTATGCTTCAGGCACATATAGATATGGTTACAGAATCAACAGAGAATTCTGATCATGACTTTGAAAAAGACCCTATTGATTTAATTATCGATGGTGATATTATTACAGCAAGAGACACAACTCTTGGTGCAGATAACGGAATCGGTGTCGCATATATTATGTCAATACTCGAGTCAAAGGATATTATTCACCCAAATCTTGAGTGTGTACTTACAACAAGCGAAGAGTTTGGCCTTATAGGAGTCAACAATATGGATCTTTCTTCATTGAAGTCAGAGTATGTTGTCAATTTGGATTCAGAGGAAGACTATTGCATATTAACAGGATGTGCTGGGGCAGTTGATTCAACTATCTCACTAAAAAAGGAGTACAAGCCAGCTAATACAAAAAATGTTGCTCTTGAAATTAACATTCACGGCCTTTTAGGTGGACATTCAGGAATGGATATCGACAAACAAAGAGGTAACGCAAATGTAATAATGGGTAGGCTTCTAAACTCAATTACTCACGATTTTGACCTTTTCTACGTAAATGGAGGTTCCAAGAGAAATGTAATACCTAGAAGTGCTGAAGCTGTAATTTCTGTAAGCGACAAAGACCTTGAAAAGGTTGTAAGAGAAATTCAAAAAACAGCTGCAAAAGCTCACAAGGAAATTTACAGTGTCGATCCTAATTTAAAGGTTAGTCTAAGAAGATCAGCTCCTGCAGATTTCAAAGTTTTCTCAAATGACTGTAAGAAAAAAATAATAAGACTTTTGAACCTTATCCCAGACGGAGTAATTTCTATGTCTAATTCACTTGAAGGAACAGTTCAAACTTCTACTAACTTTGCAGTAGTAAGAGAATCAAATACTAGAGTAGATTTTATAAATATGACTAGAAGTTCAATGAAATCAGAAAAAGAATTGCTTAAATCAAAGTTAGCTATGTTGGCAGAAATATTCAATGCGTCTATTGAATTTGGTGCTGAATACGAAGCTTGGGAATACAATCCTAATTCAAAACTTGAAAAAATTGCTATTGATGCTTATGAAAAGAAGTTCTCTAAAAAACCTGAAGTTGCAGTAATGCACTGTGGTTTGGAAAGCGGAATTCTTCTCAATAAACTAAATCATAAAGCTGAAGCAATTTCAATCGGTCCTAATATTTTTGATGTTCATTCCCCAGATGAATATGCTGAAATAAGTTCTATTGGAATGATTTGGGACTATTTAATCGATTTATTGAAAACAATATAGATAAAAGCACAATGGCGATGATAAATTATCATCGCCATTGCTTATGTAGATCTTATTGCTTGTTTTATTTTCTAGCTAAAATCTATTAGATTTTATATCAAGCCAATTTAATAATTGGGCTTTACTAGCATATCATTTTCGTCTATTTTTTCCAGTACTTCTTCATTCCATTTTTCTTTTTCTATATCTTCCACTGAAACTGATACTGCACCCTCTGGACAAGCTAACTCCTTAACTGCTAATTCATGAAGCTTATCTGCTAAATCCTTCTTTGTCTTTTCGTCTCTCCCTGGAAACATTTTTACTGAAATATGTGGCATATTAATACCCTCCTTATTATTTATATATTCTTGTATAGATAATTAAATCAGCACTCTGTAATTTTCTAGATGCTAAGATAATCATTATACAATTTTTATTATTTTCTTCTAATATAAATAATATATATATTATATTATCATAAAATTCATTTTATGTATATACACATCTATATATTTATAGATATTTCAAAAATTTTCTAACATACATACTCATCTATTCATCTATACTTTCAAACTAAATACCAAGATTTTTTTGTTGACTATTTATTTAACAATAGTACCCCCTTAAAGTTACTACTATAATTTGTAGTATATTATTAATTAATAATATTGTCAATACAATTCATAAAATTATTAAAATACATATTTATATCTAACTAAATTCTATATAATAACTTATATTCTACACTTAATTTTAAGTTTTTTATTATGGTTTTTATGTCAAAACTATATATTTTTATCTTCTTTTTTAATGTAAATTGCATTTTTACTAAATAAAAAAAGCCCCAGCAAAAATTGCTGAAGCCTTGTATTTTATAATTTCTATTTATTTATTTTTAAAACATATAAATCCTGTTATTCCTGGTCCACCGTGTGTACCAATTCCACAACCCACCATGAAGTATTTTACTTCCTTTGGCTTTAGTTCTTCTCTTAATTTTTCTTCTAATCTGTCTCTTTCCTTCAAATCATCTGTATAGCCTATAAATACAGTTTGATCGCTTAAATCTGTTACTCCATTTTCTTTTGCTACATCAATTAATTTGGCTGCAACATTTTTCTTTCCTCTTGCATTAGCAACATTATCTACTATTCCATCATTGATTACGCATATTGGCTTGATATTAAGTACTGTACCTATCATCGCTTTGGTGCTAGATATTCTACCACCTCTTTTTAGGTACTCAAGATCGTCACACGAAAAAGTTACATAGGCATCATTTTTAATTTTTTCTATTTCTTCTGTAATTTCATAAAGAGTTTTTCCTTCTTCTCTTAACTCTGCTGCTCTTATTACAAGAATTGCTATTCCATAACAAAGATTGTTAGAATCTACTATTCTTATATCTCCATCTTCTACATCTTCTTTTGCCATTATTGCACTTTGCATAGTACCAGTAGCTGTTGATGCTGCAGATATATATAGTATTTTCTTTCCTTCTTTAGTATACTTATCAAATACCTTGTAATAATCTGCGTATGTAATCTGAGAAGTTTTTGGCATTGCTTTTTCTTCTCTAATTCTTCTATAGAACTCTTCTGTTGTTATAGTTACTCTATCTTTATACTCCACATCATCTATTATTACATTTAATGGAATAACTTCTATATCATATTTATCTATATATTCCTGCGTGATGTCTGATAGACTGTCACACACAATCTTTATTTCCTCCATATTGTACCTCCAAATAATTACATGACGCATTTTTAATAAAAATACATCACTCAGGATCAGATTATTAGCCATTATCGGCGCTTGTAAAAAATCTTCACCAATAAACCAACTTATCTAACTAAACCAAATCCTTGAAATCAAGCTGTCTCATAGCTTCATAGACTACTATAGCTACTGAGTTTGAAAGGTTCAAACATCTAGCTTTTTCAATTCCTCTCATCGGTATTCTAATACAATGTTCTATATTTTTTTCTATTAAATCCTTGGGCAGTCCTTTTGTTTCTTTACCAAAAACTAAAAAACAGTTATCTTCATATTTTACTTCTGTATGATTCTTTTTTCCACTTGTAGTTGAATAAAAATACTGTGCATCAGGATACTTTTCCTGAAGTTCTTCAAAACTATCGTAGAACTGTATATTTGCAATATCCCAATAATCAAGACCACATCTCTTTAAATGTTTATCGTCTAATGAAAATCCCAACGGTCTTACAAGATGAAGCGTTGCACCTGTATTTGCTGCCGTTCTTATTATATTTCCTGTGTTATGTGGTATTTCAGGTTCAACTAATACTATATTTACAGCCACGTTACCTCCTCGTTTTATAAAAACTTTATAATATATCTCTTATTTACTTACTAATTTATTCTCTAACTTTTTGTGTTTTTCCCCTTTAGTCCACTCTATATATTACCATAATTTCAACATAAAATCTATATTTCAAGATTAATTGCAGACCACTATGATTAGTTTTCTAATTTATTTCGTCTTATTATTTTAATTTAATTTATGATATCGATTGCAATCATTGTTTTTTAAACAATAACTCTAGTTTATTGCAAATATTCCTTTTTTTAAAAAAATATTTGTTTAAATTTTGGTTTTATTAATTTAAATCAGGTAAAATACTTAAATTATATAAGCT
>Michael_p1__coassemble_826_pt1 | contig 42030 bp, 40 predicted proteins | sample Michael_p1__metabat2_high_PE_009 | metagenome-assembled genome bin Michael_p1 | reverse complement strand
TATAAAAACATTTAAATTATTAATAATATATTTATTATATTTTATTTTTATTTTGCTTAATAAAAATATCAGCATAATTATTATATAATAATTACACTGATATTACAAACTTCTTAAAATTTTGTTATTTAGTCTATATTTCAAACTTCCTAAAATCTAATTTTAAATACAATTATATTAAATAACCTTCTTTAGATATTTTATCTGTATTTATCAAAACAGTATCTTTTAATAAATCTTTATGTTCTTCTCTAAACTTGTCTATAAACTCATATTTTTCCCAACAATGCATAGGAGCAATATACTTTATATTAGTATTTTCAAGAAGATATACAAGCCCCCAGTCATATCTTTCTTTTTGTCTATAATCAAGAACTGCCATAGCAAGATCAATTTCTAAACCTTTTATCTTTGATATCTCCCTCTTAAACCTTTCTGTCATGGAATTAAATTCTTCTTCACTTTCAAATCCCTTCCATGTCCACCAGTTTAAATCTCCACTATGATATATTGTTTTTTCTTCTGCTGTTACTATAAAAGCAACTCCTTCATCTGTACTTTCAAGAGTCCTTACCTTTATATCATCTATTTGACACTCATCTTCTGAAGATAAATATATTATATTTTCTAACTTATATTTATCCTTAACCTTTATATCATCTGAAAGAATATAGCTTACATTGTAATCTGCAAAAATATCAAATATTTTTTCATTATAGTGATCATTGTGTCTATGGCTAGAGAATACATACAGTTTCTTATCTTTGTCTATATCAGGTATATCCCCCTTGTAATAGTCAAAGATAAATGCACATTCTTCTAATTCCAAATAAAAACTACTATGATAGATATATTTTAAATTCATAACTTCCTCCCTTATGTAACTATTTATAAAAATAGTCCTTCTAAATTTTCATCTATATTAATATATTATAATTTGTAATAAACTATATACCTTATACTATCATATTTTTCCAATTTTTATATATTTGAAACAAAAAAAGCCCCAAAAGTATAAATACTTTTGGGGCTTTCATTTAATTATCTACATTTACTTAGCGTAATCCGTAGCTCTCGTTTCTCTTATAATACTTACCTTTATCTGACCTGGATAATCAAGTTCTTCCTCAATTCTCTTAGTCATATCTCTAGCAAGTAGATGTATTTCTTCATCGTTTATTTCCTCAGGCTTAACCATAATTCTAACTTCTCTACCAGCCTGAATAGCAAATGACTTGTCTACACCTTCATATGAATTAGTAATTTCCTCTAGCTTTTCAAGTCTCTTAATATATGCCTCAAGAGTTTCTCTTCTAGCTCCTGGTCTAGCTGCTGAAACTGCATCTGCAGCCGTTACAAGCACTGCCTCAACTGTCTGTGGCTCATAATCTCCATGATGTGTACTCATTGCGTGTATAACATCCTTTGATTCCTTGTACTTCTTCAACAATTCCATACCAATTTCTATATGTGTACCCTGTACTTCATGGTCTACAGCCTTTCCTATATCATGAACAAGACCTGCTCTCTTTGCAAGTTTAACATCTGCACCTATTTCTTCAGCCATTATACCTGCCAAAATAGACACCTCAATAGAATGCTTTAGCACATTTTGTCCATAACTTGTTCTATACTTTAATCTTCCTAGTAATTTCACAAGTTCAGGATGTAGTCCGTGTACACCTGTATCGAACATAGCCTGTTCACCAGCTTCTTTAATAATACTCTGTACTTCCTTCTTTGCTTTTTCAACCATTTCTTCTATTCTTGCTGGATGAATTCTACCATCGCTTATAAGATTTTCAAGTGCAATTCTTGCAACGTCTCTTCTTATTGGATCAAATCCTGATAGTATTACAGCTTCAGGAGTATCATCGATTATTAAATCAATTCCTGTAAGTGTTTCTAAGGCTCTTATATTTCTACCTTCTCTACCGATTATTCTACCCTTCATTTCATCGTTAGGTAGATTGACTACTGATACTGTTGTTTCTGCTACATGATCTGCTGAACACTTCTGTATAGCATATCCTATAATTTCTCTTGCTCTCTTATCGGCTTCTTCCTTCGCCTGAGCTTCCTTCTCCTTAATCATAAGGGACATTTCTCTTCTTACATCTCTCTCTGCATTAGATAAAATAATTTCTTTTGCTTCTTCTGTTGTAAATCCTGAGATGCTTTCTAACTTCTGTAACTGTTGTTCCTTTAACTCTTCTACTTCTTTCTCTTTTTGTGTTACAACTTCATTCTTTCTAGATAGATCGTTTTCTTTCTGTTCTAATGATTGAATCTTTCTATCTAGATTCTCCTCTTTCTGCAACACTCTCTTTTCATATTTCTGTACTTCCAATCTTCTTTCTCTGTTTTCATTTTCGCCTTCAGTACGTAATCTATGAATTTCTTCTTTAGCTTCAAGAAGTTTTTCTTTCTTTACTGTTTCAGAATCTCTGTTTGCTTTTTCGACAATTTCTTTCGCAAGATTTTCTGCTTGTCCAATCTTCGCTTCAGAGATGTTTTTTCTGATAACATAACCAATTAATAGTCCTATTACAATAGCAAGAACTGCTGTCAATATAATATATACTATAATGGTGTCCACCTCCTTTGTGTTATTCTGTTTTCAAAGTTCATTTTCTGTTATAAGTACTTTATGTAAAATACTCTCTAGCTTTTGTAAAAAATCATAAATTAATTTATAGGGTAATCCTATATACTTATTTTATTATTTTTTAAGACTTATGTCAATTATATAAACACATTGTTGATAATATAAAATAGTCGTAACTATTAGTATATGAACTTTTTAAAGGACTATATATTATTTTCAAAATAAAAAAATAGTATGAAAAAAGAAAACTTTCCTTTTCCATACTTATTTTCCATACATTTATTCTATAGTTTACAATTCAATTATTTTATTTTTCTATTGCTATTTTTTCTTCTCTTCTACTGGCTTTTTTTCAGCTGCCACTTCTGCTTTTGGAGCAAATGCAGATTCGTCAAATTCCAATCCATAATACTCTCTAACCTTAGCATCTATTTCTCTTGCTATATCTTCATTTTCTTCTAAGAAGTTCTTTGAATTTTCTCTTCCTTGCCCCATCTTTTCGTCTTTATAGCTATACCATGCACCAGCTTTCTTTACTACATCTATTCCAGCCGCTACATCCAGAAGATCTCCAGTCTTTGATATACCTGTTCCATACATTATATCAAACTCAACTTGCTTAAATGGAGGCGCTACCTTATTTTTTACAACCTTAACTCTAGTTCTACTACCAAGCATCTTGTCTCCTTGCTTGATTGTTTCTACTCTTCTTACTTCCAATCTCATACTTGAGAAGAACTTAAGAGCTCTACCACCTGTAGTTGTTTCTGGATTACCAAACATTACTCCAACCTTTTCTCTAAGCTGATTTATAAATACTACAACACAGTTTGATTTCTTAATGGATCCAGTAAGCTTTCTAAGTGCCTGAGACATTAGTCTAGCCTGAAGACCAACATGAGAATCTCCCATATCTCCTTCTATTTCTGCCTTAGGAACTAAGGCTGCAACAGAGTCAACTACTAATATATCTATTGCACCAGATCTTATTAGAGATTCTGCTATATCTAGAGCCTGTTCTCCTGTATCCGGCTGTGATATTACTAAATTGTCTATATCAACACCTAATGCTCTTGCATATACTGGATCAAGTGCGTGTTCTGCATCTATAAATGCAGCTATACCATCTCTTCTCTGTGCTTCTGCGATACAATGAAGAGCAACTGTTGTCTTACCTGATGATTCAGGACCGTATATTTCAACTATTCTTCCTCTAGGAAGTCCTCCTATACCCAATGCTATATCAAGACCTATTGATCCTGTTGATATTGAATCTATTTCAAGTGAGCTTGTCTCTCCAAGCTTCATTACTGAACCTTTTCCGAATTCTTTTTCAATTTTACCAAGTGCTTCATTTAAAGCATCCATTTTATTCTGATCTATTGCCATATTCTCTCCCTTTCCATGTTCCAAAACATAAACATACGTTCTTTATATTTTATATTATACAATAGGAATTTGAAAGAGTCAAGAACAAACGTTCTTTATTCTTGTAGATTTCCTATTTACTTCTCTCATATATTAATAGTCTATTTACAGTTTTTTTAAACATATTTTACATTATTTTTATAAAACACAATTATTCGGTGAGGAAAAGCTCACCGAATAATATTTAAAATTATCTATCTTCAAATAAATATTTGTTATTGGCAAAATATTCATATCCAGAATATACTGTAAGTGCTGCTGCTATATAAATAAGCACCTTTCCAGCCATAATTACTCCTGAAGAATCTATATGTGCACCAAATAATAAAAGAATTATAGATATCATCTGCACTACTGTTTTTATTTTTCCGCTATTTCCAGCTGCTATAACATTGCCATCTGCTGCTGCAATAGCTCTCATGATACTCACAGCAAGCTCTCTAGCAACTATTATAAGAACTATCCATCCAGGTACCAAACCTACTTCTATAAGGCAAATAAGAGCTGCTATTACAAGTAGCTTATCTGCAAGTGGGTCCATAAATTTTCCAAAGTCAGTTACCATGTTATTTCTTCTCGCTATATTACCATCTAGTGCATCCGTTATGGCCGCAACTACAAATATAATCAGAGAAATTAAATATTTACCAGGTATTGGCAAATACATAAAAAGCACCAACAATGGTACCATACACATTCTGAAAACAGTCAATTTGTTAGGTAGATTCATAAAAACCCTCCTTAATTTTAATTTTAAAATTTCTATGCTCTATATATAGTTTATCACACTTCACTTTTAATAGGTATAATTTTATATTTTTATAAATAATAAAATTATACTCATAAAGTTTTTTCTTTATCAAATATCTTTAGCTTTTGTATAAAACTAAAGGACTGCCAAAATAAATTTTAGGCAGTCCTTTATTATATTATTGGGCAAGCCTGCCCTTTAAGTCATATTCATATGCTATTTCTACTGTTACATCAACCATTTCTCCGATTTGAAGATCTTTGCTTGTTTCTACATATACGACACTATCTATGTCCTCTGCATCCTTCTGTGATCTTCCTATAAATAAAGTCTCATCTACTCTATCCTCAATTAAAACCTTTAATGTTTTACCTAGGTTTTCTTGATTTCTTTCTTCTGAAATTCCTTGCTGTAACATCATCAATCTTTCTAGTCTTTCCTTTTTCGTATCTTCATCAACATGATTAGGAAGAAGATCCGCTGGAGTTCCTTCTTCTCTTGAATACTTAAATGCACCCATTCTGTCAAGCTGCATTTCCTCTACAAATTCCATTAACTCTTCAAAATCTTCATCTGTTTCTCCAGGAAAACCTACTATAAATGTAGTTCTAATTACGGCATCAGATATTTTACTTCTTATCATTTCAACCTTAGACTTTAATTCTTCCCTAGAAGTCTTTCTATTCATCAGTTTAAGTATTCTATTGCTTGCGTGTTGCATTGGGATATCAAAATAGCTACATATATTATCATACTTAGCCACTATATCTACTATTTCTTCGGATATTCCTTCAGGATATGAGTAAAGAACTCTTATCCAATCAAATCCTAGTTTTGCTAGTCTTTCAAGAAGCTCTGCCAAAGCAGGCTTTCCATAAAGATCTCTTCCATAGACTGTTGTATCCTGAGCTATTACTACAAGCTCTTTTACTCCATTTTCTTTTAAAGTTTTTGCTTCTTTAATAAGCTCTTCTATGTCTCTACTTCTATACTTTCCTCTCAACTTTGGTATGATACAGTAAGTACAATTGTTATCACAACCTTCTCCTATTTTTAAATATGCTAGATATGGAGGTGTAGAAACGTATCTTGGAAGAGTCTCATCAAAACTAAAGTTTATATCATCCATTCTTATTACTTTTTCCTTGTCTTCAGGAAGATTATCTACTACTTCTGTTATTTTATCATAACTTCCTGTACCCACAATGGCATCTATTTCTGGAATTGATTCTAACAATTCTTCTGTGTATCTTTGAGCTAAACATCCTGAAACTAGAAGATACTTTATTATCCCTTCATTTTTTAGTTCAGCATATCTCACTATAGAATCTATAGATTCTTGCTTTGCATCTTCTATAAACCCACAAGTGTTTACTATTACGACATCTGCATCTTGGCAATCACCTACAAGCTGATGTCCATCTTTATTAAGCATTCCTAGCATAATTTCTGCGTCTACTAAGTTTTTGGAACACCCTAATGATTCTAATGCTATTTTCAAAATTTTATTTCCTCCATTACTGTAATTGTGAGAGCTGTTCCTTTGATATTAGAACTTTTCTAGGCTTGCTTCCTTCACTTGGACCAACAATACCTCTTTCCTCCATATCATCTATTAATCTAGCAGCTCTATTAAATCCTATTTTAAACTTTCTTTGAAGCATAGATGCCGAAGCCTGCCCGTTATTTACAACAAACTCTATTGCATCATAAAGAAATTCATCAGTATCATCTGATTTTATGCTTCCTATATTAGATATAGATTCTTCTATTTCTTCTATATAGTTGGCTCCACCTGTATCTCCAGCTTCTTTTTTAACATATTCTATTACCTTGTCTGACTCTTCTTCAGATATAAAGGCTCCCTGTAATCTTCTCGGTTTGGAAGCACCTAGTGGATAAAATAACATGTCTCCTTTACCTAAAAGTTTTTCGGCTCCACCCATGTCTATTATTGTTCTAGAGTCAGTCTGAGATGAAACTGCAAATGCTATTCTAGAAGGTATATTAGCCTTTATAACACCTGTAATGACATCTACGGATGGTCTCTGAGTCGCTACAATCAAATGCATTCCTGCTGCTCTAGCCATCTGTGCAAGTCTACATATATAATCTTCCACTTCATTAGCACTTGCCATCATAAGATCGGCAAGCTCGTCTATTATTATTACAATCTTAGGAAGCGGATTATCTGTTTTATCATTATAACTTGAAATATCCTTTACTTGAGCCTCTGCAAATAACTTGTATCTTCTATTCATCTCTGTTACAGCCCAACAAAGTGCATTGGCAGCCTTTTTAGGATCTGTAACAACTGGAATCATAAGATGAGGAATTCCATTATAGTTTGCAAGTTCAACAACCTTTGGATCTATAAGCATAAGCTTTACTTCATCTGGTTTTGCCTTATATAATATACTTGTTATCAAAGTATTTACACATACTGATTTACCAGAACCTGTTGATCCTGCAATCAATAAATGTGGCATCTTTGATATGTCCCCTATAATTATTTTACCTGAAACGTCCTTTCCTAGTCCCATAGCTAAAGGTGACTTAAAGTTATTAAACTCAGGGCTTTCTATAATCTCTCTTGCACTTACCATCTGCGGTTCATCATTTGGTACTTCTATACCAATTGCACTTTTTCCTGGTATAGGTGCTTCCATTCTTATACTCTTAGCCGCAAGACTTAGAGCTATATCATCTGTAAGATTTACTATTTTACTTACCTTTACTCCAGGTCTAGGCTGTATTTCATATCTTGTAATAGTAGGACCTACTGTTACTTGATTAATCGAAGCATCAACTCCGAAATCTTTTAAAGTCTGTTCAAGCTGTCTTGCATTTTCAAGCACTTTTTGCTTAGATCTCTTATCATTCTTATTGACCACCCTATTCAAAAGAGAAACTGGTGGCTTTTTATAATTCATATATTTCAAATGTTCATTTTCATCAGAAGACATAGCTTCACTTACGTCTGAAATCAAACCACTTGATGACATTTGGGATTTTTTCTTTAAATCTGAAATCCCGCTTAAATTACTATTGGGCATTGTTTTTGCCAAATCATCTTCTGACACTATTTCATGAGTACTAAATTCGTGATCATCAAATAGTGTCTCTGCTGGATCGGTCTTATTAAACTCTTCATCTTCTTCTGGCAAAACTCCTAACTCTGGTTCTTCATTTTGTAATTTTTGAAGTATCTCCAAATCAGACAAGCCCTGAGTTCCCTCAAGTATTTCAAGATAGTCATCTTCAGCTTTATTAAATCCTACAATTTTTATAGTCTTATCTCCATCATCTTCTTCATCTTCACTCTGACTTTCATTCTTTCCAAGTTTACTTTTAAACATATCAAAGAATCCTGTTTTACTGACTATTGTAGCATCATCTACATCTTCAGCATTTGCATTCTTTTTCTTGAAAAGTTTAATCTTTGAAAATATACTTTCCTTACCACTCTTAGGATTTTTTAGCATAGCCATAATATCTTGCATAGATATTTTGAATATGTAAAGTACAGATATTATTGTTGCAAATATAGTTAAAAGCCATGCACCCACAAGTCCCAATATATGAGTCAGATAATAAGTTATAAATGAAGGTATTAATCCTATACCCTCTCTTGTTACCCCCATCTTAATAGTATCCTGTAATACATCAGCACTAAGCATACTATCTGATGGTATCTGAGCATAATTGATTAGACCATAGTATATTATAAGAAATACTATTGCAACATAGAACATCTTAGTTTTTCTAAATCTATCAATTTTTTCATTTCCATCTACAAATCCCAGTACTCCAATTACAATCATTACAATTGGAAGCAATATTGCAAGACCACCAAATAATCCTTTAAATACCATTTGTATTACCTTTGGAAGCACTGCTCCTGAATTTGAATACAAACCGTAGGCAAAGAACATACCTAGAAAAATAACTATTATATTATGGTATTCAGAATTAAATCTCAACCCTCTTCTTTTCTCTACTTTTCTTTTTACTGGTTTTCTTCCCTTAGTTGGTCTTTTGCCTGGGTTTCTTGAATTTGTTTTTCTAGCCATTAGACCACCTCTATTTCATTATTGTTTTTACTGATTTGCCTGTAATGCCTACAGACATTTCTTTGCTGAAAATTCTATCTATCATTGTTTTCATATAATCAAGGTCAATGCTATCTACACATTGTATTACCTCTTCTATATTTCTAAGCCTTCTATTTTCTACTTCATATTCACCAATTAGCATCATTCTATCTTCTGTGTCTTCAAGATTCATTATTACCATGCCCTTATATTGCTCTTTTGCAAAAACAAGCTCTTCCTCTGTAATATAATTATTCTTTAGATTTTCAATTTCATAAATAATAGAATCATAGACTTCTCTGAGATTTTCAGATGCCATGCTTGAAAATATTCCAAACTCTCCATATCCTACATAAAAACTATCTGAAGAATATATGCTATAAGACAAGCCTTTTTCTTCTCTTATATGCTGAAACAGTCTAGAACTTGGAGTATTCCCAAGTATATTTCCAAGAAGTTTAACTGCATAAAACTCTTTATCAATAGAATCATCTGGACATTCAAAAATCATTGCAAGATTTACTTGTTCATCATCTTTATCCTCTATAAACCTTACTGCTTTAAACTCTTGCCCTTCTCTTTTTGGTATCAAATCTTTCTTTTCCCAAGTTTTGAAACCATCTTCGATTTTTTTAAGTATATCATCTAAAACAAAATTTCCACTTAAAACTATTACTGCATTATTGGGAACATAGTACTTTTCAAAGAAATCTACTATCTTATCTCTGCTTATTTCAGATACAGACTCTTTAGTTCCCAAAACATTTCTTCCTACACCCTTGTTGTCAAAAGTTCTCATCAAAAGTTCATCATATAAATAATCTTCAGATGAATCTTGATACATTTTTATCTCTTCTATAATAACTGTTTTTTCTTTTTCAATATTTTCTTCATCAAATTCAGAGTTATTTATCATGTCTGCTAAAACATCTATACCTATATCTATATGATTTGACGGCATCTTAACATGATAACAAGTATGATCTTCTGTAGTGAATGCATTTATATTTCCACCGTAGTAGTCTATGTCATTTGAAATTTGTCTTGAAGTCCTATTTTTAGTACCCTTAAAAAGCATATGTTCAATAAAATGTGCAATTCCATAATTTGACTTATCTTCCATTCTTGAACCAACATTTATCCAAACTCCAAGAGAAACAGATCTTACATAAGGAATTTCCTCTGCAACTATTCTCAATCCGTTTTTCAATCTTCTATACTCTATAACACTCACCCCTTTTTACTATATTTTATATGTATATTTTATCTATAAGCACTTAATTTATTATTTATTAAAAGCACTTCAATAATTTGCATATTTTACTATTATACCACAGAATATCACATTTTTCTTAATTTAAACTTATAGTTTTTTCAAAAATTACAAGCCAGTTTTTAGAACTGTCCAAAAGCTGGCTTAAAAAATACTATTAAATTAAAATTATTCTTTACAAAAGAACAGCACTGAAATATATTAACTCCAGTGCTGTATTTATAAATATTGTATTATTTATTTGATATTGCCTTTACAGAAAGATTTATTCTATCCTTGTCATCTATTTCAGTTACTAATACATCAATAACATCACCTATAGCAAGTACATCTTCAACCTTGTTTACTCTGTTATTTGATATCTGTGAAATATGTAAAAGTCCCTGCTTTCCTGGAAGTATTTCCACAAACGCACCGAACTTTTCTATTCTTGTTACAGTACCCTTATATATCTTTCCTGGTTCAGCTTCTGCAACTATGCCTTCTATTATTCCCTTAGCCTTAGCTATCATATCAGATTCAACACCTACTATATAAACCTGACCAGTCTGTTCAATGTCTATCTTAACACCAGTTTCATCAATTATCTTATTGATCATCTTTCCACCAGGTCCTATTACATCTCTTATCTTATCTGGATTAATTGTCATCTTTACAATCTTTGGAGCGTAAGGTGATAATTCATTCTTTGGTTCAGAAATTACCTTTTTCATTTCTCCAAGTATATGCATTCTACCTTCCTTAGCCTGCTTTAACGCCTGTCTAAGTACAGCTTCATCTATACCGTCTATCTTTATGTCCATCTGTATAGCAGTTACACCATGTTCAGTACCTGCAACCTTAAAGTCCATATCTCCAAGATGGTCTTCCATGCCCTGTATGTCTGAAAGAACTGCCACCTTATCGTGGTGCTTTATAAGTCCCATTGCTATACCGGCAACCATATCTCTTATAGGAACACCAGCATCTAATAGTGATAATGTTGATGCACATACTGATGCCTGTGAAGTTGAACCGTTTGAACTAAGTACTTCAGATACAAGTCTTATTGCATATGGGAAGTCTTCCTGTGAAGGTATTACTGGTAACAAGGCTCTTTCAGCAAGTGCACCATGTCCTATTTCTCTTCTTCCAGGTCCTCTTGAAGGTCTTGTTTCACCAACTGAATATGATGGGAAGTTGTAGTGATGCATATATCTCTTTGCTTCTTCTTCATCTAATCCATCAAGCTTCTGAACATCTCCCAAAGCACCTAAAGTAGTTACATTAAGTACCTGAGTCTGACCTCTAGTAAATATTGAAGAACCATGAGTTCTTGGTATCATACCTGTTTCACACCATATAGGTCTTATTTCATCAAGAGCTCTATTATCTGGTCTTACATTGTCATCAACTATAAGACTTCTAACTTCATCCTTGATGATATCATGAAGTACATCTTCTATATCTCCAGCTACTTCTTCAAAGTTTTCAAGTTCAGCTTCAAAATGTTCAAGAGTTTCAGCACTTACTGCATCCATCTTTGCTGTTCTTTCCATCTTTTCAGGAGTCTTTACTGCTTCACGCATCTTTTCTCTTGCAAAATCATTTACAAGCTTTGTCATTTCTTCTGATGGTAAATGAAGTTCTACCTGACACTTTTCATGACCTACTTCATCTACTATATCTTCAATAAATGCAACTATCTTCTTTATTTCTTCATGTGCAAATAATATACCTTCAAGAACAACACTTTCGTCCACTTCTTCAGCACCGGCTTCAACCATCATGATGGCATCTTTAGTACCAGATACTACAAGGTGTAAATCACTGTTTTCTCTTTGTTCCTGATTTGGATTTGCAACAAATTCACCGTCTACACGTCCTACAAGAACTGATCCTGTTGGTCCATTAAAAGGAATATCAGATATTGATAAAGATATAGAAGATCCTATCATTGCAACAATATCAGGAGTACAATCTTGATCCACAGATAATACTGTAGCTACTACCTGTACATCGTTTCTAAATCCTTCTGGGAAAAGTGGTCTCAAAGGTCTATCTATAAGTCTTGATGTAAGTATAGCCTTTTCTGATGGTTTCCCTTCTCTCTTTAAGAATCCACCAGGTATTTTACCTACTGAATATAACTTTTCTTCAAAATCAACGCTAAGAGGGAAAAAGTCAACCCCATCTCTTGGTTCTGCTGACTTTGTTACATTTACCATTAGCATTGTGTCACCGTATCTTATAATACAGTTACCATTTGTCATTTCACAAATCTTTCCTATTTCAACTGATAGTTTTCTACCAGCTAATTCTGTTTCAAATATTCTATGTTCGAACATAGCTTCCTCCTTGTTTGTATTACTTTGAATAACTGATTGCAATTATATCTGGGCCTGTATGTGAGCATATGCAAACTCCACCCTTTGTAATCATTATTTTCTTTACTTTGTCTTTTAACTTATCGTCTACTTCTTTTTTAAGCTTTTCAAAGTCATCTAAATTGCATCCATGACCCATAGTAACCGTAAGATCTGATAGGCTCTCACTATTGTTTTCAATTGTAAGTTCAACAAGTTTTGAAACAAGCTTCTTTATACCCCTTACCTTTGTTACTAAGCTTATTTTACCTCTTTCCATTTTGAAAATAGGTTTTATGTTAAGCATATTTCCGATTATTGCAGTTGTAAGTGGAACTCTTCCACTCTTTTTAAGAAAATCAAAAGATGCTGGAGCAAATAATATGCTCACGCTATCTCTTAAAGAATCTAATTTTTCAACTGTTTCTTCAACACTTAATCCTTCTTCTAACATATCACACGCACGAATTACAAACTGACCTGCACCAAGAGATAAGTTTTCTGTATCAAATACATGGATATTTCCTTCTTCCATATCACCTTTTGCTAACATTGCGCTTTGGAATGTACCGGTCGCAGATGACGCACCAGTCAAACAAAGTATGTCCTTACCTTCTTTAACTCCGGCTTCGAAAGCTTCTTTGAACTGCATATATGTTGCTTGAGAAGTCTTTGGAATTTCTCCAGACTTTAAAACGACATCATAAAATTCTTCCTTTGTTATATCGACACCATCTTTATATTCCTTGCCATCCATTATAAGAGTCAAAGGGATAACCTCAAGGTATTCCTTTTTCTGAATTTCTTCAGGAATATCACATAAACTGTCACATATTAATTTTATGTCCAAAGTAGTACCTCCTAACTTCTTCTATCTTTTATAAAATAGATCTAATATCAATGTGTCTTTATCCAACTAATAATTAGCCTCAAGACCTTGAAATTTTTCTGTAAATAATAGCTCTATCTATTAGATAGGGATATTATTTACAGAATTTTTCATGTCTCTCTTATTATTTAAAAGCATCATTAGTGGGATTTTTATTCAACACACTATAAAAACATTTTATCACATTTTACAATATAAAAATAGATTTATATGGAAAATGATAACAAAAGCTTTTTCATAAATTATAAAACAAAGCAGATATGAAATAAATCATATCTGCTTAAAAAGAATTATTTTCTTAGTCCTAACTTAGCTATTAAAGCTCTGTATCCTTCAAGATCATGTCTCTTTAAGTAAGCTAATAGATTTCTTCTTCTACCAACCATCTTTAAAAGACCTCTTCTTGAATGGTGATCCTTCTTGTGAACCTTTAAATGTTCATTTAATTCGTTAATTCTAGCTGTTAATAAAGCTATCTGTACTTCTGGAGAACCAGTATCTCCTTCTTTTCTTCCAAAATCCTTGATTATTTGTTCTTTGTTTATCATTTTTTCCTCCTAAAATTTATAATCGCCTAAAGCTAAGCTTTGAATGGAGACTCGAAAGCTGAGCTTAGGTTTCAACCTTAATCATTATAACATAGTTATCTTTTCTCTTCAAGAAAATAATTTTACTTTTTTGACTCGATTTGCTTTCTAATATTTTCTATTACTACTTTATAATCACCTGAAATATTATTATTTTTATTCAAAATCTCGAAATAATTTTCTTTTACATATTTTGTATCTTTTTCAAGTTGCAGTTTTAGACCTTCCACACCGTCAAATTTTATCTCATCTCTCATTTTTTCAATAAATTCAACCCTCATATCTTTTCCATAGATATTTTCATCAAAGTCTAAAATATAAGTCTCAATGCTTAAATTTTTGCCATTTACAGTAGGGTTAGTACCAATACTAGTGGCACCACAATAAACTTCGCCATCTATAACAGCAAAAGTCGCATATATACCTATTTGAGGTATCACCATATTATTATCATATTGAATATTTGCAGTTGGAAATCCAAGTTTTCTCCCAATTTGTCTTCCTTTAATAACTTCTCCTTCTACTGCAAAATATCTCCCTAAAAGCTCTTCTGCCTCTACTACATCGCCTTCTGTAATAGCCCTTCTTATATCAGTAGAACTTATCCTTCTGCCTTCCATAATAACAGGTTCTACCACTTCAACATCAAAATTATTCTTTTTCGCCAATTCTTTTAAAACTTCTGGGTTACCTTCTCTTTTTCTTGCAAAAGTAAAATCATGACCTATAACCATCTTCTTTACATGAAGCTTTTCTACAAGAATCTTACTTACATAATCTTCTGCAGATATCTGAGTCATACTTTCATCAAATGGTATTGAAATATATATATCAACACCCATTCTTTCTATAACTTCATACTTTTCTTTATACGAAATAATATTTTTTACGTGTCCAGGTTTGAAATAATTAACTGGATGATTAGAGAATGTAAAAACTACACTTTTTAAATTATTTTCCCTGGAATATTTTATCGTTTTATTTATCAATGTCTGATGACCCTTATGAACACCGTCAAAATTTCCTATAGTGACACAAGTATCAAAAGGAAAATCTATATCATCCAAGTTTTTGTATACTTTCATAATATCACCATTATCCTAATTTGAATATTTTTTCACTCTTTACCATTAAATCTTTATCTTCTTTATTTAATATTCCAACACCTATAAATTCCTTTTCATTGGAATATACTCTTACCCTTTTAGATAAAGAATCTTTATAGTTTCCTTCTATAAACCTTCTTTCTTCTATTTTACCACCATTTGAATAATATTTCACTGCATTTTCATGTAGAATCAAGTAAGGAAACTCCATTAAAACTTCTTCTACTGAATAACTAACTTCCATTAGTCTGTTTTCATCTCTATATTTCTCTAATTCTTCAAGAGTTATTGCTCTTTCTATATCGAATATTCCACTCTTTGTTCTCTGAAGATATGACATAGAAGCACCAACACCTAATACAGCTCCTATATCATGGCAAATACTTCTTACATATGTGCCCTTGCTACAACTAACTCTTATTTTAACTTTAGGTATATCCATATTTAGTATTTCTATAAAGTTTATCCTTACTGGTCTTGCCTTAATCTCTATTTCATCCGCTCGACCACTTCTTGCAAGATCACACATTTTCTTCCCATTGACTTTTAAAGCAGAATAGATTGGAGGATACTGCATTATATCTCCTAATTGTGAATCGATTGCCTTTTTGACATCTTCTTCTTTAATATGGCTCACATCACATTCTTTTAAAATTTCACCTGAGCTATCATAGGTGTCAGTTTCAATTCCAAGAATCAATTCACATATATACTCTTTTTCTTTATTAAGTATAAGGTCGCTAATTTTAGTTGCCCTTCCTACGCATATAGGCAAGACTCCCTGTGCATCTGGATCAAGCGTTCCTGTATGACCTACTTTTTTTGTTTTAAGTATTTTTCTGACCTTGTAGACAACATCATGAGAAGTCATTCCAGTCGGTTTATTTATATTAAAGATTCTATCCATTAAATTCCTTCCTTCTAAAACTTTATTTATACTCTTTATTTTAAATACCCTATAGCCTTTTCTATAAGCATTTTCTTTGCTAATTCTACATCTAAGTCTTTTATTGTACAACCAGCTGCCCTCTTATGACCTCCACCAGAAAACTCAGATGCAAGTTTAGAACAATCTACATAATTCTTTGAGCGGAAACTTACCTTTATTTCTCCAATTTCTTTTTCTTTTACAAATATTCCAAGTTCTACCCCTTCTATATCTCTTGTATATGGAGTAATAGCATCTATATCACCGTATTCTACTTCATACTTGTCCATAGACTCTTTTGCAACAGCTATTATACATATCTGTGACTGTATAATTTCAAGACCATTTAGAGCCTCTCCTAGAAGCTTATAAAAATTAACTGAGTTATTTTGGAATAATTTTTCTACAATTAAATTCTTTTTTGCCCCTCTAGACATCAATTCTGCAGCCATTATAAAAGAGGATTCTCTCGTATTTGAATACTGGAAATTACCTGTATCAGTTATAAGTCCCGTATAAAGATATGTAGCTATATTCTCATCTATAATCTTATTGTCTGTTATACATTCATATCTCATAATTATATTATATACTAGCTCACAAGTAGATGACTCTTCTGTGTCTACATATTTTAAAAATCCATAATCTCCATTTGTTATATGATGATCTATGCATATTATTCCTTTTGCATTTTCTAATATTTTATCATCAACGCATATTCTCGAATAATCGCCTGCATCTAATGCAATTACAGTATATTTTTCTTTTTGATCTATATCTTTAGAAGTCATTTTTATATTTTCATCGTATAAAAATGATAAATTCTTAGGATATTCATCATCTAATACATAGACAACATCTTTACCTAATTTTTTCAAAAAACTGTATATTGAAAGGGAAGACCCTATATTATCTCCGTCTGGACTTACATGAGATGATACTAAGAATTTATCGTCGTTTGACTGTATATACTCAAGTATCTTATCAATTTCTTTAGTAAATCTATTCATTAAATCACATCCTCTTCATAAAAATAAAAATGATGTCAGTAAGAAATACTGACATCATCTATTATACAGCAAAATATAAATTATCTCACTATAATATCTCTAGTTTATTAAAACTAATCATTTTTAGAGTTTACACTCTTTATTAGTTCATCCATATACATTCCCTTTTCTATGGAGTCATCTATCTTGAAGATTATTTCTGGAACGTATCTCAATTTGACAGCTTTTCCTACTTCTCTTCTTATGTATCCTCTTGCACTATTAAGTCCTGCAAGAGATTCTTCTTTATCTCCAGCCAACATACTGATATATACAAAAGCATATCTTAGGTCATTGGTAACCTCTACTTCTGTAACACTTATCATAGATGTTATTCTTGGATCCTTAATTCCGTTTATAAGCATTGTACTTATAACTTTTTTAACCTCTTCACTTATTCTCTTTATTCTATTTGAAGCCATTTAAATACACCTCTTTCTTAATTAAAATAGAAATGTAATTAGTCTATTGTTCTTTCAACTTCCTTTGTAATATAGCCTTCGACTATATCTCCAACCTTAATATCATTGTAGTTCACAATACCTAGACCACATTCAAATCCCTGAGCAACTTCCTTGACATCATCTTTAAATCTTCTAAGTGATGCAAGTTCTCCCTCATGTATAATTATACCATCTCTAACAATTCTAACCTTACAGTTTCTGTATATCTTTCCTGAAATAACATATGCACCTGCTATAGTACCTATTCCAGAAATCTTATATGTTTCTCTTATTTCTACCTTACCAGTATCTTCATCAACATATTCTGGGTCAAGCATACCACTCATAGCAGCCTTCATATCTTCTATTGCCTTGTATATTATTGTATATGTTCTAATATCAACTGTTTCCTTTTCAGCTAACTGCTCAGCTCCAGCAACCGGTCTAACATTAAACCCTATTATGATAGCATTTGATGCAGATGCCAATAAAACATCTGATTCAGTGATAGCACCAACGCCACCATGTATTACCTTAATCTGTACTTCATCATTTGATAATCTTTCCAAACTCTGCTTTACTGCCTGTACAGATCCCTGTACATCAGCCTTTATTACTATATTAAGATCCTTTACTTTACCTTCGCTCATTTGTTCAAATAAGTCGTCAAGTGAAATTTTTGAACTTGCCTTTAGCATTTCTTCTCTCTGCATTTCTTGTCTCTTTTCAGCAATCAATCTTGCAGTCTTATCACTTGGAACTTCTACGAACTGATCTCCACCAGATGGAACATCAGATAAACCTAGTATTTCAACTGCTGTTGAAGGACCTGCCTGCTTAACTCTCTTACCCTTGTAGTTAATCATGGCTCTTACCTTACCACTTGCAACACCAGCAACAATAGGATCTCCAACTCTTAGAGTACCACCCTGTACAAGAACTGTGGCAACTGGACCTCTTCCCTTGTCAAGTTCGGCTTCTATAACTGTTCCGACAGCTCTCTTATTTGGATTAGCCTTTAGTTCTTCTACTTCTGCAACAAGAAGAACCATTTCAAGAAGGTTTTCTATATTTATTCTCTTCTTAGCTGAAACTTCTACAGAGATTACATCTCCACCCCAGTCTTCAACTAAAAGCCCCTGATCTGCCAACTCCTGCTTTACCTTATCAGGACTTGCTCCAGGCTTGTCTATCTTATTTATAGCAACTATTATTGGTACATTAGCTGCCTTAGCGTGATTTATAGCTTCTACTGTCTGAGGCATTATACCATCATCAGCTGCAACAACAAGTATAGCTATATCTGTAACCTGTGCACCTCTAGCTCTCATTGATGTAAAGGCTTCATGCCCTGGTGTATCAAGAAGAACTATCTTTTGTCCGTTTATCATTACTTCAGAAGCACCTATATGCTGAGTTATTCCGCCTGCTTCTCCTGATGTAACATTTGAATCTCTTATTGCATCAAGAAGAGATGTCTTACCATGGTCAACGTGTCCCATAACAGTAACAACGGGTGGTCTTGGCATAAGGTCCTTTTCATCATCTTCTTCTATATCCATTAAAGCTTCTATTTCAAGTTCTTCTATTTCTGAACTTTCATTCTTAATTAATGTATAGCCTAATTCATTACATATTAATGCTGCTATATCAAAGCTTATTTCCTGGTTAATTGTAGCCATTGTACCCATTTTCATAAGCTGCATTATTATTTCAGAAGCAGATTTACCAAGTTTAGTAGATAAATCCTGTACTGTAATCTTATTGTCTACTTCAATTACATTTCCCTTTGCTTCTCTTATTTCTTCATTTAACATCTCTACTAGAAGTTCAAGATTTTCTCCTTCTACATATTCGTTATCAATTGTCTCAATACCAAAGTCATTAATTTTTCCCATAAGTTCTTTTTCACTCATGTTATAATCTTCGGCTATATGCTTTATGCTAGTTCTAGACATAAACAACACCTCCTAAATATAAGCCCTACTGTGAACACTGACTTTCAAGCAGACTTTTAATCTGTTTTGCAATATTCTCATCAACTATTCCCAATACAGCTCTCGGGCTCTTTCCGATAGCTCTTCCCAGTTCGTTTTTCTCACCGAATTCATAGTGTGCTATACTTCTAAAGCTGCATTTATCTGTAAATAATTTCTTCGTATTTTTAGATGCGTCACTTGCTATTATAACAAGCTTTACACGCTTCTTTTTTACCTCTCTCAAAGTTGTATCATCGCCTGATACAAGATTTCCTGACCTCATTGCAAGTCCTAGCCATGAATATATCTTTTTATTATCCATAATCCTTACTCGCTTTCTTCAGTCTTTTTCATTGTTTCTAGTTCATCTATTAAATGATTGTAAACTTCATCTTCAACATTCATCTTAAAAGCTCTATTGAGAGCCTTACTCTTTATAGATTTTGTAAGGCATTCTGAATTGGCACATACATAAGCGCCTCTTCCATTAGCTCTTCCAGACTCATCAAGAAAAATTTCATTTTCCTTGTTCTTTACAATTCTAATTAAACTTTTTTTGTCTCCTCTTTCTTGGCAGGCAATACATTTTCTTTGAGGTGTCTTTTTTACTTTATTCATTTAAGACCTCCTATAAATATATTACTCTTCGTCCTTTGAATCTTCAACTTCAAAGTCTTCATCATCAAAGTTTTCTTCATCTTCAAAGTCTTCATCATCAAAGTCTTCTTCGATTAATTCATCTATTGCTTCATCGACAAATTCTTCAAGATTTTCTATGTTTTCTTCTATTTCATCAAGTTCAACTTCAGCTTCTTGCACAGCAGCCATAGCTTCTGCTTCTAATATTGCTGATTCTTTTTCTTCTTCTAAAGTCTTATCATCTTCTGCAATCTTTGCAAGAAGTTTTTCTCTATCTGAGTCACTGAAATCTGACTCTGGCTTGATATCTATCTTCCAGTTAGTAAGTCTTGCAGCAAGTCTAGCATTTTGACCTTCCTTACCTATTGCAAGTGATAGCTGATAGTCTGGAACTATAACAACTGCTGACTTTTCCTTTTCATTTACAAATACTTCAGTAACCTTAGATGGACTAAGTGCAGCTTCTACAAATTCACTAATATCATCACTATATTTTACTATATCTATTTTTTCATCGCTTAATTCTTCAACTATGTTTCTTACTCTTGACCCCTGAGTACCTACACAAGCACCGATTGGATCGATTTTAGGATCTACTGACTTAACAGCCATCTTTGTTCTTGAACCAGCTTCTCTTGATATAGACTTTATCTGCACTATACCTGCCTGTATTTCAGGAACTTCCATTTCAAATAATCTCTTAACAAGTCCGTAGTTGCTTCTTGATAAAACAATCTGAGGATTCTTGTTTGTCTTATTTACTTCTACTACGTAGAATTTCATCATCTTTCCTATCGTGTATTCTTCACCTGGTATCTGTTCACTTTGAAGAAGTATTCCTTCTCCTTTTCCTACCTGAGCAAATACTATTTGCTTGTCATCTCTGTGAGATATTCTTGATATTTCTCCAGTAACAAGCTCATCTTGTTTTTCAACAAATTCATTGTAAGTTTTTTCTCTTTCAGCTTCTCTTATCTTCTGAACAACTATCTGCTTAGCTGTTTGAGCTGCTATTCTTCCGAAATCTCTAGGAGTTACTTCATGTTCTACTATATCTCCAAGCTCATAGTTCGGACTAATTGCTCTTGCCTCATCAAGTTCTATTTCAAGGAAATTGTCATAAAGATCTGATTCATCAACAACTGTTCTCTGAGAATACACCTTGATTTCTCCATTTTCTCTGTCAAGGTCTACTCTAACATTCTGAGCTGATCCGAAGTTTTTCTTGTATGCTGATATTAATGCTTGTTCTATTGTTTCTAATAAAACTTCTCTGTCTATTCCCCTATCTTTTACAAGTTCATCAAGAGCTTGAATAAATTCTGTATTCATTTTTCTTCCTCCATTACTTAAAATACAACTGACAGACGTATCTGTGCTATTTCTTTTCTAGTTAATTTCTTTTCGTTTCCATCTACTAATAAGACTACATTACCATCTTCATCTAAACCTGATAAAGTGGCTTCGAATTGTTTAGTCTTTAGTTCTTCATCATTTTTATATAATTTAACATCCACTTGCTTTCCAGCATACTTTGAAAATTCCTTATCTCTCTTTAACACCCTATCAATTCCTGGTGAACATACTTCTAAAAAGTAATTTTCTTCTATAAAGTTCTTTTCATCAAGTTGTGGACTTAATAATCTACTCACTTTTTCGCATTCATCTAATCCTATGCCATTCTCATCATCAAGTATTACTCTCAAGTAGTGCATTCCTGCTTCTTTTACAAATTCTACATCTACCAGTTCGTATCCCAGCTCATCAATTATCGGCTGAGCAAGTTCTTCAACTCTCTGTGCAGTATTTTTTTTCATAACTAACACCTCCATATATTCAATTGTAAATGGCTTGAAAAATAACTTCAAGCCTTATAAAAAATTTGCATAAAAAATGTGAGCCAATATAATGCCTCACATCCCACATAAAATATCTTCTTTTATTATCATACCACTTTTTGAAGATTTTTACAAGTCAATTATAATCTATTTGCAATTCTAATATTAAATTACTTCAAAAACAAATATATTCTATTAAATATATACATAAAAACTACTTACATATTTATATTTTTCTATTTCATATACTATTATAAAGCATATTACTGTTTTTTTGTTAATATTTTTTTCTTTTACATACAGATTTTTCACATAATTGCCTATTTGGTATTCACCTAACCTTCCAACATAGATATTATTTCTTTTTATAGATATATTTTTTCTTTCTCCCAAATTTAATACATTATCATTTTTAATGTCATCTATTTTGTTAGAAGTATATAATATTTTACTTGCCTTGCTATAACCATTTTTAGTATATTCTTGATCTGATGTTTCCAAAGAAAGTGTTTTTATAGAATCTATCCCCATAGAGTTTTTAATTTCATATCTTATTCTATCCTCTACCACCTCAGAAATCTCTTTCATTTCACACATAGCCATATTTTTCCTATATACTTCCAAAGAAAAGTACACTATTGAATATACTAAAAATAAAATAACTATAGATGTATTTATATATATTACTGTTTCTAAAAAAATACTACCTCTGCTTGCTTTCAAAGTTAATCACCTGTTTTCTTTTAAACTTTATCTTGTCTATAATTTTAAATCTACTTTTTATTCTCTATCCTTTATAATTATTTTATTATTTTTATTAATCACATTGCTATTATAGTCTTCTGAATAAGATTTTACTCTTCCGCTTGCAAGCATAATCGTTATCCTTTCTATTTTTTTTGAACTATTGTCTAGCACATAGATGCTTCTTCCTTTTTCAGGAGAACCTGATCTTGATTTTCTTGAATATATTATTCTATTTTCCATACTAAAAATTTGCATACCCTTTTTGCAATTCCTAGACTTTATTTTATTAGAATCCTTATATATTTTATATCCTTGACTTGTAAATACAATTTTATAAATATTTCTTCGACTATTTGATGCCAAACCTATATTCCTCAAATCACTTTTTAATTCAAATATAAATTCTTCATATTCCAAATTCCTACTTTTAAATCTAGGCAGAGAAATTAAAACTATAATTCCTATAAGGGAAACTGAAATTACCATTTCTAAAAGAGTATATCCTTTTCTTTTCATACTAGCTCCTATTTCATATATTTAAAAAGTATCTTCAAATCCTCACAACTTATATCCTTAATTTTTTTATCTTTAGCTTGAATCTTTTTATATGGATTAAATACTCTTGCTTTTTTTATATAATTTCTTATATAGTTATCATCCTTGTATACTATCTGCATAATAAAATCCATATATCTTTTGTCACCAGAAATCTGGCTTTTTTGATTTTCGCCTAAAATTTCAATTTCTACATTAGGAAGCTTATAATAAATCATATCTTTTGCTTTGTAAAACTCTTTTCCACTAACAGAAGACATCAATGAAAAAAACTCATCTTCATCGCTAGATTCATAAAAAGAATTTTCTATTGCCTTATAAAAATTTATTTGCACAACTTTAAGTGCTTGCTCTGAAATATAGTCAGCCTTTATTGCTTCTGCATTTTCCTTTAAAAAACTCGCTGTGTTTTTTTCAATTAAAAATATACTTGAAAATATTAAACTGATAAAAATAAACAATGATAGAATATTCATAGCTATGTAGGCTTTTCTTTTTTTTAAAACTGCAATTTTCAAATTAATCATCTTCTCCTAAAATGCTGTATACCTTAATCTTTTCTACAGTAGCATTATTTTTTACTTTGATTTGACTACATATGTATCCAAATCTAGCATCCAAAACTTTCCTGTTTTTTTCTATTTCATATTTCCCATCTTTGTAACTTACTTTTTCACTTAGATTATCTAACTCTCCTTCATAGCTGGAAATAATACCTTTTTCTTTCTCTGCTTCATCTATTAAAATTCTCTTTGTAAACTGCCTATTGTCCATTTTTTTGGATATTGTTTCTGAATTCTTTACCGAAGCTTCAACAAATATTATTATCGTTAAAGTTAGCATAATAGAAAAAATAACATCCATGCCTATACTTCCCTTTCTTCTCAATAAAATCCTCCTTATTATTGTTTATTTTCAAGCTATAAACTTTTCTATCTATTTTTAATATAGGCATAAAAAAAGACATTATAAACCATCTCGTGATTATAATGTCTTTTTATTAATTTATTTTTCTTCTATTGCTTTTCTCAACATAAAGTTTGTCTTTACTTCCTTAGGAAGCTTCATCTTAACAATCTGTCTTGGATGAGGAGCCGCTTCTATTGCTTCTCCATCTTCATTATACATTTCTGTTATTGTTGTTGTCATTGTTTCAGTATAAGGCCCCATTATTTCTATTTCATCCCCTATAACCATCTTATTTCTCTGTTCTACTGTTACAAGACCATTTTCATCTGCATCTTCTAAAACTATACCCACAAAATCATAATTTCTTACATATGACGCAGATGCATAGTTCTGTTCTTCTGTTCCAGGCTTGTCATTGTAAAATCCAGTAGTAAAGTGTCTATGACTACCTTTTTTTAGTTCTTCAAGCCACATTGGATTAAACTTCCAATTTTCAGGATCTTTATAATACTCATCTATAGCCATTCTATATGCTCTAACGACAGTAGCAACATAATATGCTGTCTTCATTCTTCCTTCTATTTTTAAACTTGTTATACCTGATTCTATAAGTTCTGGTACATATTCAATCATGCAAAGGTCTTTTGAGTTGAAGAAGAAAGTTCCTCTATCATCTTCATACACTGGGAAATATTCACCAGGTCTTTTTTCTTCCATAAGACTATACTTCCATCTACAAGATTGTGCACAAGAACCTCTATTTGCGTCTCTTCCAGTCATGTAATTGCTGATTAGACATCTTCCTGAATATGATATACACATTGCACCATGCATAAAGGCTTCTATGTCAAGATCCTGAGGAACATTATCTCTTATTTCCTTTATCTCCTTGAATGAAAGCTCTCTAGCTATAACAACTCTCTTTACACCTTGCTTGTACCAGAAATTTGCACTCTTGTAATTTGTTGTGTTTGCCTGTGTACTAAGGTGTATTTCCATATTCGGAATAGTTTCCTTTATTACATCTATCACTCCTGGATCTGATGCAATAAGAGCATCAACTCCAGCCTTTTCTAAATCTAGAAGGTATTCTTCAAAACCTTCAAAATCTTCATTGTGAGGTATTATATTTACAGTTACAAATATCTTTTTACCCCTCTCATGTGCAAAGTCAGCACCTTCCTTAATATCTTCTATACTAAAGTTCTTTGCAGCTGTTCTCATACCAAAGTTTTCTCCACCAAGATATACTGCATCTGCTCCGTACTCAAAAGCAATTTTTAATCTCTCTAGATCTCCTGCAGGAGCTAGTAATTCTACTTTGTTCATTTTTTCTCCTTTCAAATTAAAACTCTTTTATTTACTTTCTGATTTTTTATAACTAATTGCTAATCCATCACCTATAGGTATTATAGATGTATCTAAATAATCAGACTGACAAATATAGTCAAGATAATCTCTCATTCTTTTTACTATCGTCTTTTTTCTTCTTACCACTAAATCATCACTTGCAATCATACCTTTATATAAAATATTATCTGATATGACCAAACCATCAACCTTTAACTTGTCGATAACCATGTCGAAAAACATCTTGTACTGACCTTTAGCTGCATCTATAAATATCATGTCAAACTCGCCATCTATATCCTTTAAAGTTTCTTGTGCATCTCCCACAAGTATCTTTATTTTATCTTCTAATCCTGCTTTTTTTATATTTTCTACTGCTTTTTCAAGCATTACTGGATTTCTTTCTGTTGTGATTATCTCAACATCATTATCTAAAATAGATGAGAAAAGAATAGATGAATAACCTATAGCACAACCTATTTCAAGTATTCTCTTTGGTCTATGAATTTTTAAAATAACCTTTAATAACTCAGCTACTTCTTTATGTATTATTGGAACACTGTTTTCTTCAGCATATAATTCCATTTCTCTTATTTGTCCTGTATTTTGTTCAAGTGTTTCTCTGATATAATCTTCCACTACATCATATACTATATTACTCATTTTATCACCTTCTATAAAAATTAACTAACCTATTTATTATACGTTTAATGACCAAAATACTCAACTATTTTTTTCCTAAAAAACAGGGAAAGTAAACTTTCCCCGTTATTTTCAGTCTGTTATTTTTCTTTTTCTTGTTTAACTTTTTCTTTTTTTGCTTTTTCTTGTTCATCAAGTTCTTTACGATACTTATCTGCATGTACTTTGTGTTCTTCAAAAGTCTTGCTATAATAGTTCTCTCCATCTGTTCCTGTTACAAAATATAAGTAGTCTGTTTTTTCCGGATTTGCAGCCGCCAGCAAGGATTTTATACCAGGATTTGCTACAGGTGTAGGTGGTAAACCATCATGTAGATAAAGATTGTATGGAGATTCTATCTTCAAATCTTTATACATAACTCTACTTTTACGCTCAGGCAAAGCATACTGAAGAACTGCGTCTGATTGTAATCTCATTTTTTTATCAAGTCTATTATAAAATACACCTGCTATTCTATCTCTTTCACTATCTTTAATAGCTTCTTTTTCAACAATAGAAGCCATTATAACAGTGTCATAAAAATTGAGTTTATTCTTTTCTACGCTAGCCTTAACCTTACTATTATACTTTTTTTCGAACTCACTTAGCATCTTGTCAAAAACTTCTTTTTCACTTGTACCTTTTTTGAAAAAGTATGTTTCAGGGTAAAGGAAACCTTCAAGTGTAACTATTCTCTTATCATTAAGGAATTTATATTTATCTGAAAACTGTTTAGGGTCTCTAAATAATTTTACATATGTTTCCCTTTTTCCAAGTCCCTTTTTAACAAGAGCATCTACCACCTCAGTAGATACACTACCTTCAGGTATTGTAACTTTTATACCATCTTGATAAATTTGCCCTTTTATAAGCTTGTCTATAATTTGGTCATTATTCATGCTTTGAGAAAACTTATATTTTCCTGCTTTAACTTTTTCTGCTTTGTCAGTATTTTTAACATTGCTCACAAAGACTCTTTTATTTTTAATTAAATCTTTTTCTTTTAGTATTGCAGCAATTTTTTTAGCCGTAGAGCCTTCAGGTATTTCTACTATTACAGTTTTCTGAGACTTAGGATCTACTGCCTTTGAAGCACTTCTGTAATAAATATTTCCTATTCCGGCTGCAATACCTATAACTAAAACAAGAACTATAAGTAGTCTTCCCACTCTAAGTTTCTTTTTACGTTTTTTAGGTTGCGTCTTCTTTTTACTCACTGGCCCATTCCTTTCAAACTATACTATTTAAAACTATACTCTTTCTATGAACTTCTTAACTAATCCTGAGAAATCAGATTTTACTCTTGTAGTAGTTTCAATTACTTCTTCATGGTTTAGAGGTTGGTCAAGTATACCTGCCGCCATATTTGTTATACAAGATATACCAAATACTTCCATATTACTATGATTTGCAACTATTACTTCTGGAACTGTTGACATACCTACTGCATCTCCACCAAGTATTGAAGCCATTCTAACTTCTGCAGGAGTTTCATAGTTTGGTCCAGAGAAGAACATATATACGCCTTCCTGAACCTTTATTGATAATTCTTCTGCACATTCTCTTATAAGCTTTCTACCAGCCTTTGAGTAGGCTTCTGACATATCAGGGAATCTTGCACCAAATCTATCATCATTTGGGCCAATAAGAGGGTTAGAACCGCTGAAGTTTATATGATCCTTTATAATCATAAGATCTCCTGGTTTGTAACTCTTATTTGCTCCACCTGCTGCATTTGTTACCAACAACTTATTTATTCCCATTTCTTTAAATACTCTTATAGGATAAGTTATCTCTGCCTGAGAATATCCTTCATAATAATGGAATCTTCCCTGCATTACTAAAACGCACTTTCCACAAAAATCACCTATTACAAGCTGGCTCTTATGTCCTACTACTTCTGATACCTTAAAATGTGGTATATCCTTGTAAGAAATTATTGTAGGATTTTCTATTTCTTCGGCTAAATCACCTAATCCTGAACCTAGAATTAATGCAATTTCTGGTTTCTTTTCAATCTTCTTGTTAATATAATCTACACTCTCTTTTACTTTACTATACATATTAAAACACCTCATTTTTAATTTCTTTTGCTTTGACTTTAACTGTTTTTTGTTTTTAGGCTTTTAGTATGTTTTTCAGCTTCTAGTCATTTAGCTCTTTCGAGATTTCACTTGCAACAGTTGATGCTGCTACAAAGAATTCTCTATCTTCTTCAAAGTTTCTCCCCATACTCTTTACTTTTAAATCAAACTCTTCTAAATCTTCTTTGGTATGTTCATAGTTTTTAAATGAAACTTTGTGTTTTTCTCCAATGCTGCTACATAAAATCTGATCTTTTATGATTCTAAGTTTAGACTCATCATAGCCTGCATTGATGACTAAATTAGTCGATTTATTTGTAATCTCACTCAAAATTGTTATTGAATGATGAGATATACCTATGTGTCTAGGTCTTAGATCAGCAAAACTTATTCTAGGTATTACAAAAGACTCTCCACCTAGCTTTTCTACTGCGTCTATAATCATACCCTGATTTATGCCACTAAAACCATATTTTGTTCCTGTACCTGCTATACCAGGTCCCATAGCTACTATTACGCAATCTGCCTTACATATTGCCTTTGCAGTTATTAAAGCTGTATATATATTTACACATTCATAATCTCCACCAAAAGCATTGCCATATGTTATTGTGGCATCTATTAAACCTTTTTCTTTAAGGTTTTCTACATTTTTGCTAAAGGCAAGAGGTAATGCAGCACCATCTGTCATTATATATACCAATTTTTTATCTGGACAATGTTTTTTAAATGTCGCTGCAAATGGTGGCAATATACTATGAAGTGTCCCTACTGCTACAGGCATCTTCTCAAGACATACAAAGTCGTTAAATACATCATGGTATTTACTGCCTTGTTCTTCAACAGAATCTACCTTTATCTGCATAGGTGTATATCTTAACTTCATAATGTGTCCACCTTCTGTAAAAGTCGACTCAGGATTATCCATATTAAATATTACAAAATGGAATCCGCCTGTTCCCAAACTTAGTTCCACAGCTGTTGTATTTAAAGCTACCTTATCACCAATTTTGGCTCTTCCTGTCAAGCCTATATAATTATAGGCTCTTTCTGTACTGCCATCTATATTTACAAAAATATCCTGTATTGCTGGATTTTCACTTTTTATCTTTTCAACTATTCCAATTTTTTTACTAATCATATTCTAATTCCTTCCCAATTTATCAATATAATTCAGTATAAAATTCTTTTCTATAAGTTTTGTTATAGAGAATTTTTCAGCAACCAAATGTATTACTATCAATAGAAGAAGCCAAAAAACCTGAACTCCTAAACTATGTGAAGTTACAATAAATATACCTATAGATATTCCCAATACATTTGATCCAGTATCTCCCATCATAGCTTTTGCCTTTAAATCAAAATAAAAATAAGCAATAACAGCTGGTAATATAAGTGCTATCATTTCTCTTTCAAACATTGACGCAAATATAAAAAGTATTATTGAGATAAATAAGTATACTTTTATAGCTCTTCCAGGTCTTAAATCTAATAAATTCATCAAGTTAGTAGAAAGAGCAACTACAAGAGTTCCTACAACTATTCCAGCAATTGTTCTATCAAATGAAACGCATATCACAAGACCAACTAATCCACCTAAAACAGCTTTAAATCCACCAGTAGTTAACTTTCCTCTTAGCAAGGCAGTAAAGTGTCCCTTTAAACCTGTAACATCTCTATTCCCTATACTATCATCTATAAAACCTACAAAAGCCATGGACATTATACCAAACAATAAGATAAATATTTTTAAAAGTCTCATTGTATCTACATTACAGTAAAGAAGTATTATAGAATTAATTATCAAAGCAGGAATAAAGCATATGCCCATACTCACCGGTATCTGTTCACCTCTATAATTGGGTCTCAACATACCATTTCTAGCAAGCATTCTGGATATCATAGGAATTGTCAGCAAAGTAACTGCTATTCCTATACAGAAAAGCATCAATATCATCAAATAATCATACATGCTAATTCCCCCACTCTTTTCTTTTTTTGTTTACTATATTTCTTATATGTATATACTGTTTACCTCTATGTATAAAACCGCTTAAATCTCTACCTGTTTCATTATGAGTCATATCTACAATATATTCTTTTACTTTGTAATTCCATTTAAGAATATCTATTGTCATACCAACTTCTACTCCATATCCATCGGGTATGCTGTCAAATCTTTCTATTACTTCTCTTCTGAAGGCTCTTTGTCCAGATATTGTAGCATTGAGTTCAACTCCTGTAAGCTCATAAACTGAATCCCTAGCCAGTCTCTTTACAAAGCCCATTCCGCCTTTTTTCTTAGCTGGTCTAAATCTAGCTATTGCTACATCACAGTCTCCTTCTATTACTGGTTTTATTATTTTCGTTACCTCAGATGATGTTTTACCTACATCAGCGTCTAAAAATACAATTACCTCGCTTTTTTCATCTACCATCTCTAATCCTTTTTCTAGAGCTTTACCTTTTCCCTGATTGGGATTTTGTATGTGGTATTTTACTTTAGGATTATTGTAATTTTTAAGAACAAGAGCAGTATTATCTTTTGAACCATCATCTACTACCAATATTTCATCTATTATATTGATGTCGACTATGTTGTCTAAAGTATCCTTTATCCTCTCTCCTTCATTATATGCCGGTATTATTACACTAGTAAACATCTGTCTATCCTCCATTACTTAGTTACAGCCATTGTAACTATATTATTCTCTTTATCCTTACCATAAATTCCAGTTAGCTTGTCATTTGAAAGACAATTTACAAGTGAAATTTGTCCTGATGCCTGATCAATATTATTTATTGTTGCTATTTTCATTTTTGAAAATTCTTCCATACTTTCATTGCTATTTGCACTACTTTCAACAACTACAACAGGTCTTTCATTCTTTACAATCTCTACAATAGGTTTTTCTAGGTCATTTACCTTATTTTTCATTTTATTTCCTGCAGCATTTATAAATACTATATTATTTACTGATTCATACTGTCCAACCATTTTATCAACTTTTACATATCCTAATTCTGAAAGTGCATTTAGACTTGCATTTCCTGTTGGATTTTTAATTGAGTCTGTTATTAAACTAATAAGTTCTGCGTTGCTAGATATGTTAGTTTGAAGTTTTTCATTTATTTTTTCAGCACTTCCCTTTTCAAAGATTGCTTCTTTTATTGTTATTTTAAATGCTATATTTCCACCAGCACTAGTTATGGATGAATCTACTTCATCTGTATCATCTTTCTCGTCAAATGACATTATTCCTATATTCTTCCCAGATAGCTTATTTGCAGTCAAAATAGCTTGATTGCTCACAATATACCTTCTATAAGAATCTGCATTTTCTTTCAAAATCTTATTTTCCTTTATAAGTTCTTCATCTTTTGTCTTTAAAACATTAAATTGCTCATCTATATCTTTTACTATTGCTTCATTTTGCTTTTGCATCGTTTCGTTATTTCCTAGACCCGAACCTATGAGAATTCCTATCCCTAAGGCTAAGAATATAGAACCAATTGAAACGATAAAATATTTAAAATTTATATGCATTTTTCTTACCTTCCTGTTATTTATTTTAATACATGACTTGCTACATTCCAAGCATCAATCTCATCTTGATTTGTATTAATTGTAAAAAAGTCTGAACTTTAGGTGATAGAGATGCCACTATCAATACTGGGAAAAGAGCTGTAATTACAAGAGCAACTATATATTTAAGTTTTAGTCTACTCTTGTAAAGCATACTTACACCTCTTGCATCTATTAGTCTAGCACCAATCTTCAATCTAACTAAAAATGTAGATGCCATTCCCTTTCTTCCCTTTTCCAGAAAGTCAATCATATTTGAATGAGTTCCCAAGGCTACTATTAACTCTGCACCATACTCATATGCTGCAAGCATTGCTATATCTTCACTTGTCCCCGGAGATGGAAATACTACCGCCTTAAGTCCCAAATCCTCAACTCTTTTTAGCCCTGGTGCACGACCATCTGTGTAGGCATGAACTACTATTTCCTTAGCTGAATTCAAAGCTTCATCAGTTACACTGTCCATATCACCAACAATAACATCTGGTCTGTATCCAAATTCTAAAAGTGCATCTGCACCACCGTCTACTCCTACAAGAACTGGCTTAACTTCCTCTATATAGGAAATTATTGCTTGAAGGTCAGCCTTATAATTATGACCTCTTACAACTACCAATACTTGCTTTCCATCGTACTTAGTAGCCATTTTAGGTATTTCGACTTCACCTAAGATCATACCTTTTTCTTTTTTTGCATACTCAATAGTATTATCTATAAATCTGTCAAGTTCAGCTCCTATATTCTCATATGCATGCTTGGTCTTTATTTTTACAAGCTCTGCATCCATTACTTCACCTTCGCCAATAAACTCGTCATTTCTATAAATTTTTCCATCTTCAACTAAAATAACATCCTCCTCATTAAGAGAATCAAAGACATCCATTCCAACATTATCAATTATTAATATGTTTTCCTTGACCAAAATATTAGGTCCTGCATTAGGATACCTTCCGCTGATAGACTCTGCTGCATTTATTACTAGTCTGATTTTTGCTTCGACTAAAGACTTTGCTGCAACTTCATCTATATCAACATGATTAATAACAGCAATTTCCCCTGCCGCTATTCTCTTTGCGAGTTTTTTAGTTTTTCTATCTTTTCTTATTTTTGCTTCTACTCGCATCATTACCTCCCCGATTAAATATTTGTAAAGAAATCTATTTTTTTATTTCATCTGCAATTTCAAGTATCTCATCTGCATGCTCTACTGTTTTTTCTGTAATTATAGTTCCAGATATAAGCCTAGCGATTTCATTCTTTTTTAAACTTCTATCTAGCCTTTCTATTGAAGTATATGTTCTTTTATTCTCAACATTTTTTTCAATATAAAAATGCTCATCTGCAAAAGATGCTATCTGAGGTAAATGCGTGATGCATATTACCTGCTTTTCTTTAGAAATAGCAGAAAGTTTTTCTCCTACTGTTTGAGCTGCTCTTCCACTTATACCTGTATCTATTTCATCAAAAATTAGAGTTTCTATTTTATCAACGTCTGACAATATAGATTTGAATGCCAACATAAATCTAGACATTTCTCCACCAGATGCCACTTTATAAAGAGGATTTACATCCTCTCCCAAGTTAAATGATACTAAAAATTCAATATCATCATTTCCCTTTTCATTATACTCTATTTTTTTGAAGTTTACCTTAAATTTAGTATTTTTCATATTTAGTGTGCATAATTCTTTTAAGAGATTATCCTCTAATTTCTTTGCAAGTTCTTTTCTAACACTAGATAGATTTTCTGCACAAACATTTAATTCATCAGCCTTTAAAGATAGTTCCTTCTGAAGTTTCAAGTTTTTTTCTTCTCTATTCTCTATGTCGTCTAATCTTTCCTGTATCTTTTCATAATACTCAAGAATTTCTTCTATTGTATCACCGTATTTTCTTCTTAGATTATTTATTACATATAATCTTTCCTGTATCTCATTTAGTGTATTGGGGTCGAAGTCTATACCATCAAGATATACTCGGATAGATCTCGAAAGTTCTTGAATTTCATAAAGAACATTATTTGCTGTTTCTTCTATTTTTTCTATTTCCTTATCATATTTGGAAACAGATGACAATAAATTACTTGCATTTCCAACTTGATCTTCTGAGTTAAACTGACCAGCATGAAGTAATTGATACGTTTCACTTAGAGAAGAAAAAATCTTCTCACCATTCTCAAGAATTTCCTTTCTTGATTTCAATTCTTCATATTCATCAACATTTAGATTGGCAGCCTCTATTTCATTTATTTGAAATTTAAGAAGATCCTTTTCTCTTTGAACTTCCATATCTGATTTATTGTCATTAAGTTTAAATATTTTTCTTTTTATTTCATTGTACTCTTTGTAGCATTTTTTATAAATCTCATACTCTTTTTTTATTTCTTCTTTTCCAAATAAGTCGAGAAATTCAAGGTGATTTTCTCTATTGTAAAGTGCCTGATTCTGATGTTGACCATGCATATCTACTATTTTTGCCATAATAAGTTTCAAATCAGACACTTTAATATTTTTACCATTTATTTTTGTTACAGTTTTTCCATCGCTATACAGCTTTCTAGAAATTACAATCATATTTTCATCGTCAACTTCTATACCTCTATCCTTTAGCATCTCATGAAAAACTGTATTATCTGAAAAAATAACTGTTTCTACTTCACCTGAATCAGTTCCTTTTCTAAGATAGCTTCTATCGTATTTTCCACCTAAACAAAGATTCAAAGCTTCAAGAATTATAGATTTTCCCGAACCTGTCTCTCCTGTGAGTATATTAAGTTTTTTCCCAAAAGTTACCCTTAGTTCTTCTACAAGAGCACAGTTTTTAATATATAATTCATGTATCATAACTTCCTCCAGACTATTTATCTAAAGAATGAGATTCCTCTACTAATTCCTTTATTTTTTCATAATATGAATCATATGAGTTATTAAATCCTTCAAGACATTTATTATCTTCTATAAATACTCTCGCCTCTTCTACTGTTGCATCTTCTTCAAGCTTTTCATCTATCTTTTCTAAATAAATAAGATACTCTATATTACCTTCAGGACCTTTTATTGGTGAAAAATCTAGATCTAAAATTCTAAATCCCTTTCCAATTGCCATCTGTGAAACAGTATCTATTACTTCTATATGTGTTGACTTTTCTCTTACAACACCTTTTTTACCTACTTTTTCTCTTCCTGCTTCGAATTGAGGCTTTATCAAGGCTACTACTCTTCCTTTTGAGTTTAAAATTTCCCATGCTTTAGGAAGAACAAGTCTTAATGAAATAAATGAAACATCTATTGAAGCAAAATCAGGCTTTTCATCTAGAAGTTCCTCGTCCAAGTATCTTATATTCTGTCTTTCCATGCATACGACTCTTTTATCTTCTCTAAGTTTCCATGCAAGTTGTCCATATCCAACATCTACAGAGTAGACCTTTCTAGCTCCATTTTGAAGCATACAATCTGTAAAGCCTCCAGTAGATGCTCCTATATCCATACATACTTTTCCATCAAGAGTAAGGTCAAAGTTTTTAAGGGCTTTTTCAAGCTTTAGACCTCCTCTACTTACATATGGTATAAGTTTTCCCTTTACTCTTATTTCTGAATCGATCTTTACGGCAGTTCCAGCTTTGTCGACTCTTTGATTGTCTACAAAAACATTACCAGCCATTATATGTCTTCTTGCTTGTTCTCTACTCTGAAAATAACCCATATCAACGAGCAGAACATCTATTCTCTTTTTCATTAACAATCCCCTATTCTATCTTTTAATTTCTCTGCTGACATTCCTATTTCATCCATAAGAATATCTGTATTACCATGTGTTACAAATACATCAGGTATACCTATCTTCTCAACCTTAGCATCTAATTCAAAAGACTCTGCTATATTTTCAATATTACTTCCAAAACCACCTGTTATAACATTATCTTCAACAGTATACACCTTGTCTGCATTTTTAATTATTTCACTATACTTTTCCTTATTCATAGGCTTTAGGTATCTTGCATTTACTATTTCAAAAGAAATATCATCTCTTTCCTTCAAAATAGAGTCCACAGCTTCCATTACTGGAATTAACATATTACCTATTGTAAAAACAGCTATTTTCTTTTTATTATCTTCAAAAGCACTGTATATTATCTGTGGTTCCGAAATACTCTCCATATTTATTGGAATATTTTCTATTTCAATATCTTTCATAAAGCTATAGTTATCTTTATTAAAATAATATTCACTACCTCTTGGATATCTGATTGCTACAGGATATTCCATACTTTCAGATAGCTTTATCATATCAGCCATTTCTTTTGTGTCACACGGAGCCATTACCGTAATGTTTGGTATTGGATTTAAATAAGATAAATCAAATTCTCCATGGTGTGTTTCACCGTCATTGCCAACTAAACCAGCCCTATCTATTAAAAAAGTAACTGGCTTTTTTGTTATACATACATCATGTATAAGCTGATCATAAGCTCTTTGAAGGAAGGTAGAATATACTGCAAAGTATGGTTTCAAACCTGCTTTTGCTAAACCTGCAGAAAAAGTAACTGCATGTTGTTCTGCGATTCCAACATCGAAATATCTATCTGGATGGAACTTCTCATATATATTAAGACCCGTTCCCGTTGGCATAGCTGCTGTAATGGCAACTATTCTATCATTTACATCAGCCATTTCGACTAATGTTTTTCCTACTATTGAAGAAATTGATTTACTTGAAGACTGCTTTATACCTTCTCTATAATCAAACTTTCCAACTCCATGATAGGCATCAGGTCTACTCTCTGCAAATCTATAGCCTTTACCCTTAACTGTCTTAACATGAATAAATTTAGGTCCTTCTATGTGTTTTACATATTCAAGTATATCTACTAATTCTTCGATATTATGTCCATCAATTGGACCTATATATTTAACTCCCAATGCGTCAATAAATCCACATTCAGATGGAGATATGCTAGTAATAATAGAGTCAGTCAGCTTATTTGCCTTTCTTGACAAAGCCCCTCCCATCGATGTAAGATTCATTATTTTATCAACTCTATCTTTAAAACTTAAAGCATCACTATTTTTTATTATTTTTGACATATATGAAGAAAATGCCCCTGTATTTTTGTCAATAGACATTTCATTGTCATTAAATATTATTATAATATTTTTTTTCATATAGCCAAGATTATTAAGGGCTTCTACTGCCATTCCACCTGTAATTGCACCATCTCCAATTACAGAAATAACTTGATACTTTTCCTTTTTTATATCTCTAGCAGCTGCTAGTCCAAGTGCAACAGATATTGATGTAGAGCTATGCCCAGTATCAAATATATCATGTTCACTTTCACTTTCTTTTGGAAATCCAGACATTCCATCAAATTGTCTTAATGAGTCAAACTGTTCTTTTCTACCTGTAATCATTTTGTGAACATATGACTGATGTCCAACATCCCATACTATCTTGTCTTTTGGACTATCAAAAACTTTATGAAGAGCAAGTGTGAGCTCAACAACGCCTAAATTAGAAGCCAAGTGACCTCCTGTTTGAGATACTTTCTTAACTAAAAATTTTCTCATTTCTTTTGACAGTTCTTTAAGTTCAAGATTATTTAATTTTTTTATATCTTGGGGCGAATCAATACCCTCTAGTAATTTATACATTATCTATCACCTTATCAATAAAATATTATACCTACTAAAATCCCAAGTAAAGCACCAAAGAATACTTGCTTAGGAGTATGACCAACAAGTTCTTTTAATTTTTCTTGTTGAGTCGTTTTCTTATTTTGCCAAGCCTCAACTAGTTGATTAATTATTGTTGCTTGTTTTCCAACTGCCTGTCTAACTCCAGATGCATCATACATTATGATACAAGAAATTACTGCTGCAACAGCAAACATATCTGAATTGAAACCATGTTTCATCCCGATCATAACAGACATACAAGAAACAAATGAACTATGGGAACTCGGCATTCCTCCTGAAATAAATGCTCTTGAAAGCTCTACTTTCTTTTCACCTGTAAAAATTTTTAGGAACTGAGCTATAAAGCAGGATAAAACACTTACCCAAAGTGTTTTATTTGCAAAAAAATCCACAACGTAACTCATTATTTCCCCCCAACTTAATATTTTCTTCTTACTATGTAATCTGATAAATCTGATAAAAACTCATTATTCTTATCAAAAATTTTCAACTGATTTTTTGCATCATCTACCAGCCCCTGTGCTATATCCCATGACTTATCAATTCCAAATATAGCTGGATAAGTAGACTTTTCATTTTCTATATCACTACCAACATGCTTACCTAAAGTTGCCTCATCTCCTACAATGTCTAAAATATCATCAACTATTTGAAAAGCTAATCCTATTTTTTCCCCATATATAGTTAGAGCCTCTACTCTTTCACTATCTGCTCCTGCAAGCATTGCTCCAGCTCTCATGCAAGCAACTATCATCGCCGCTGTTTTATTTCTATGTATAAAATCTAATTTATCTTTATCGATTTTAATACCTTCACTTTCTACATCGACAACTTGCCCTGCTATCATTCCATATATCCCAGCAGCCTTAGATATTTCATAGCTTGCTTTTAAACCTCTTTCAGGATATGCAGAATCTACACTTTCACCCAACATTGTTTCAAAAGCATGACTCAAAAGTGCATCTCCTGCAAGAATAGCCATAGCTTCACCAAACACCTTGTGATTTGTAGCTTTTCCTCTTCTCAAATCATCATTATCCAAAGCTGGAAGATCATCGTGTATCAAAGAATATGTGTGTATCATTTCAATAGCAGCTGAAAAAGGTAAATACATATCATCTTGTCCACCACAAACTTTATATGACTCCATAATCAAGATGGGTCTTAGTCTTTTTCCACCTGCATTAAGACTATAATTCATAGCCTCAAAAACAGACTTCTGATATCCTTCTTCTTTGGGCATGTACTTTTTGATTTCTTCTTCTATAAACTTACTTTTTGATTTCAGTTCTGAAACAAAATCCACTATATTTCCACCTCTATTTCTTCTCTTTCATCGTTAAACTTTGTAACTCTAAGTTCCGCCTTATTTAATACTTCATTACAGTATCTATATAATTTTATACCCTCTTCATACAACTTTAACGACTCTTCAAGTTTATTATTTCCTACTTCAAGCTTTTTTAGTATTTCTTCCATCCTAGTTATTGCCTCTTCATAGGATAGATCCATTTTTTCTGTATTTTCCATAAACATCTCCTATTTTTCAACAACTTCACATTTTATTTTACCATCTTTTAATATTAGATCCAGCCTTTCCCCAAGCTCAACTTCTTCTTTACTTGTAATAGCTAAACCGTTTTTTTCAACAATAGTATATCCTCTTTCAAGAACTGAAAATGGATTTAAATTTGCCATTCCTTTAGAAAAAATATTAAGTTTTTCTTTTTCCTCTCTTATTACCAAAGATATTAAATTATCTATTTTTTCTTTGAATCTGTCAAGCTCCATATATCTATCATCAAACATTGACCTTTCATAGAATAATTTAAATCTATGTAAATCAGAATCTATTCTTTGCCTGTTATATACTATAGTATTATTTACATATCTCTCTACAGCTCTAAGTATATTATTTTGAGTAGCTATCAAATCCTCTAGATTTGGTGTGGCAATCTCAGCCGCTGCAGATGGAGTCGGTGCCCTCATATCAGATACAAAGTCACATATAGTAAAATCTGTTTCATGACCAACGGCTGATATTACAGGAATTTCAGATGCAAATATGGCTCTAGCTAACTTTTCTTCATTAAAAGACCAAAGTTCCTCAAGAGATCCACCGCCTCTTCCTATTATAATGGTATCTACATTATTACTTTCATTAAAAAATTCTAAGCCTTCTACAAGATTATCGGCTGAATTTTCCCCCTGTACCAAGACTGGATATAGTTTTATATCAATTTTGGGATATCTTCTTTTAACTACATTTATAATATCCCTTATTACTGCACCTGTTGGAGATGTTATTACTCCAATTGCCTTGGGAAATCTCTTTATCCTTTTTTTATGTTCTAAATTGAAAAGACCTTCCTTTTGAAGTTTTTCCTTTAATTTCAAAAACTCCAAATAAAGTCTTCCCTGTCCCTCTATTTCTATCTTTCTTATATATAATTGATACACACCATCTCTTATATAGGAAGATATATATCCTTCTGCTATTATTTTTTTACCATTGTCCAAATCTAATTTTCTATCAAAATTATTTCTATGAATCATGCAATTTATTTTCGATTTTTCATCTTTTAAAGATAAATAAACATTCCCTGATGAATGTATTTTGAAATTTGAAATTTCACCCTTAACCTTTATATTGCTTAGAATAGGATCATCGTTTAATATTCTTTTTACATATTCATTCAATTCCGTAACTTCTAAAGCCCTTATTTTCAAAAAATCACCACCAAACTGCATAATATACTAAGTTATATTATACCATATTTGAAGATATTCTTTTATATTTTTTAAGAAAAACACTTTCAGCAATAAAAATAAAGACAGGAAAATCAATAAATTCTCCTGTCCGTAACTTATATATTACTCAATTTATATAAATATTTATTACTTATCTACATTTCTTGGTTGATACTTTTCAGGTAAAACTGAAAGATATTCTTTTTCATTTTCTCTAATTCTATCTGGATCTTTAAAGAAGTCCTTCACCATAATTACTACAACTCCTGATAACAATACTAAACCTATTAAGTTTGGTATTGCCATTAATCCGTTTAGAGTATCTGATATAGCCCATATTGATTGTAGACCACCTATTGCTCCAACAAACACTAAACAAATATATACTAATCTATATGGAGTGATAAATTTCTTACCTAAAATATACTCTGCACACTTTTCACCATAGTATGACCAACCTAATATTGTAGAGAAGGCAAATAGTGTTAGACCAATAGATACTATATACTTACCTCCTCTAAATCCTTCATCAAATGCTGCTGATGTTAAAGCTGCGCCTTGAAGACCAGAATCCCAAACACCTGATACCAAAACTACTAAAGCTGTCATAGTACAAATAACTATTGTATCCATAAAGACTTCGAATACACCCCATAGTCCCTGTCTTACTGGATGGTCAGTTGTTGCTGCTGCATGAGCTATAGGAGCACTACCAAGACCGGCTTCATTTGTAAATACACCACGAGATACACCGTTTCTAAGTGCCATCATCATAGTAGAACCAGCGAATCCACCTGTAGCTGCTTGCCCTGTAAAAGCTGTACTAAAAATCATTGAAAAGGCGTTAGGTATATCCTTTATATTTATAAGTATAATTGCCAAAGCTCCAACTATGTAAAATAATGCCATAAAAGGAACAAGTTTCTCTGTGACTTGACCTATTCTCTGAATACCACCTAATATTACTATTCCAGATAAAACTGCTAATACTACCCCAACAATAATAGGATTTACATTAAATGATGATTTCAATGCATCTGCTATTGAGTTAGACTGAGTCATACAGCCTATACCAAATGATGCTATCATTGCAAATGTTGCAAACAGACCTGCTAACCACTTATAACCTAGACCTCTTGCTATGTAGTACATCGGTCCCCCTGAAAAAGATCCGTCTTGATTTTTCTTTCTATAGGTTATCGCCAATATTACTTCAGAAAACTTCGTTGTCATTCCAAATATTGCAGACAACCACATCCAAAAGACTGCTCCTGGGCCACCTATTGCTATTGCCAATGCAACACCGGCAATATTTCCTGTGCCTACTGTTGCAGCCAATGCCGTAGAAACTGCCTGAAATGCGGATACCTCACCTTCACCATGACCACTTTTTTTGAACATTTTCATCAAGGTGTTTCGCATTATATAGACAAATTTTCTAATTACAATAAATCCTGTCAAACAACTTAGTAAAATACCTGTACCTAATAACAATATTAACATCGGCGGACCCCAAACTACATCCCCAATCATTTTGTTTATAGCTAGTACCGTTGTCATAAAGAAAACCTCCTTCTTAATATCTTACATCCTTAAAAACTAGCTCCTTCTTTATATTGATTGTATAACATCAAATTGAATTTGGAATGATAGCTTAGTATTCTGAATTTCTTTTTATTTAATTTTTAACACAAGTAATTGATTTGTTTATATT
>Michael_p1__coassemble_799_pt1 | contig 47238 bp, 44 predicted proteins | sample Michael_p1__metabat2_high_PE_009 | metagenome-assembled genome bin Michael_p1 | reverse complement strand
TGTACAATATATAATAGATAGCATTTTTATAAATGTTTATAATAAATTAAATTAAGAAGATATATTTAAATATATGAAGGAGTAAATTATGAGTTACGAAAGAAGAAAGACAAGAAAGATAAAACTTGGTGATATATTTATAGGTGGAGATGCACCTATTTCAGTACAGTCAATGACTAATACAGATACAAGGGATGCTAAAGCAACTATTGAACAAATAAAAAAATTAGAAGCTGCTGATTGCGATATTGTAAGAATTGCAGTTCCAGACATGACAGCTGCTAAAAATATTTCCACTATAAAAAAATCTATTTCTATACCATTGGTAGCAGATATTCATTTTGATTATAGACTTGCACTTGAAGCTATTGAGCAGGGAGTAGATGGTATTAGAATAAATCCTGGAAATATCGGTAGTGAAGATAGAACTAGACAGGTAGTCGAAGCTTGCAAAAAAAATAATATTCCAATTAGAATTGGTGTAAATGGAGGCTCACTTGAAAAGGAACTTCTTGAAAAATTCTCTGGTCCAACTCCAGAAGCAATGGTAGAGTCTGCAATGAAGCATGTTAGAATACTAGAAAATTTAGGATTTTTTGATATTGTAATTTCATTAAAGAACTCAGATATTAGAAAATCGGTAGAAGCCTATAGACTTATGTCAAAAAAGGTAGACTATCCTCTTCATCTAGGTATAACAGAAGCTGGTGGTGTAAAGAAGGGAACTATTAAATCTTCTATCGGTGTTGGTTCACTTCTTGTAGATGGTATCGGTGATACAATCAGAATTTCACTTACAGGTGATCCTACTGAAGAAGTAAAGGTCGGAAAAGAAATACTTAGAAGCATTGGGCTACTTAATGATAAAATCAAAATAGTATCATGCCCTACTTGTGGAAGATGTCAAATAAATCTAATTGAACTTGCTGGTAAAGTAGAAGAAAGAATTGAAAATATAGAAAAAGATATTACAGTAGCCATAATGGGATGTGCTGTTAATGGACCTGGAGAGGCTCGTGAAGCCGATATAGGGATAGCTGGTGGAGATGGTATAGGATTGCTATTTAAAAATGGTGAAATTGTAAGGAGAGTCCCACAAGATAAAATTGTCGATGAGCTAGTAGAAGAAATAAATAAACTTTAACACAAAAAAGCAGAAGTAAATTTACTTCTGCTTTTTTATATTTAAAATTTCTCTCATTTGTATTTTTTAGATATTACTTTATAAAATACACCAAAACTAAATATACATATGGTGATACCAAAAGTACACTATCAAATCTATCCAATACTCCACCATGTCCTGGAATTATTTTGCCGAAATCTTTAATACCGACATATCTTTTTATTGAAGAAGCTATTAGATCTCCCATTTGAGCAACTATACTTCCCACTAATGAAACAAGTATCATAACCATTATCGGTAGTTTAAAAGCGATACCGAATATTACACTGAAAATTACACTAGCAGCTATGCCACCTAGACTTCCTTCTACTGTTTTATTAGGACTGACACTCGGTATTAATTTGTTTTTACCAAACCTTTTACCAACCAAATAAGCAAAAATATCTGTAGCAAATGAAATTATAAATATTAGCCACACAAATATTTTTCCATTATTTATATTGTTTACAGTCATTATAATATAGTTGAAACACATACATATATAAAAAATCCCGCAAAAAGTTAAGCATATATCGATAACATCTGACTTTTGTGCAAGTACAAATAATATAGATATTATAAAAACAAGAAATAGTCCAAAGGAATATGCCTCTGTTGTAAATCCATATAAATTGGCAAAAAATACAAATATTGCATAGGCATAGCCTAAAATTTTTATCGGGTGATAGTCTATATTTTCAAAGGCTGAATAAAATTCGTGTAAGGCTATCAACATCAAAATTGCTCCGCCAACATAAAGAGGAACTCCCCTTACTATTAAAAGTATTAGTAGTGGAAGCATTATCATTGCCGAAATAAATCTTTTTTTCATAATTACCTCCTATTTTACACCACCGAATCTTCTATCACGTTTTTGGTAATAGTATACTGCTTTTTGAAGTTCTTCTTCATCAAAGTCTGGCCAGTGTATGTCTGTATAATAAAATTCAGAATAAGCAACTTCCCAAAGAAGAAAATTACTTAATCTCTGTTCTCCACTTGTTCTTATAACTAGATCTGGATCTATTATATCCTTTGTATCCAAATATTTTGAGAATAAGTCGTCATCAATACTATTTATATCTAATTTTGAACTTTGCACAGCTGCGCATATGTTCTTTACAGCATCAATTATATCTGCTCTTCCACCATAATTAAGTGCTAGAGTAAGAACCAATGACTTATTATCTTTTGTTTTTTCTTTAGACTTTTCAAGTTCTTCAACGCATACTTGAGGTAACTTTGAAATATTACCAATTGTGTTTATCTTTACACCATTTTTGTCAAGTTCTGCAAGTTCTTTTCTAAGATAGGTAACTAAAAGCTTCATTAGAGCAGAAACTTCATCTTTTGGTCTTTTCCAATTTTCAGTTGAAAAGGCATATAGTGTAAGATACTTAATCCCTAGTCTCTGTGCCTCTTCTACTACCTTTCTTATAGTTTCAACTCCCGCTTTATGACCATAAGTTCTAGGCATCATTCTAGATTTCGCCCATCTTCCATTACCGTCCATAATAATTGCTATATGTTTTGGTACTTTCTCAAAATCTATATCGTAGTACATTTTTTCCATGTTAACTATTTCTCCTTACTATAATAATTTTCACAAGTTAAACGAAATATATTTGTTATGTTTATAAGTAAATTATACCATATTAAAAAAAAATAAACAATTCAAGGGAGCTTCATATATTTTTTAATATATTATAATTATATGCAATATAAAAAGGATGGTTTAAACCATCCTTTAAAAGATATATTATACTGACATTATATCTTCTTCTTTTTCTGTTGTAAGCTTTTCTATAGTCTTTATATATTCATCAGTTATCTTCTGAACTTCATCTAAAGCTTTCTTAGCTTCATCTTCAGCAAGCTCTCCAGCCTTTTCCATCTTCTTAATTTCATCATTGGCATCTCTTCTGTCATTTCTTATTCTTACCTTAAATGTTTCAGAAGCCTTTGATACTTTCTTTGCTAACTCTTTTCTTCTTTCTTCTGTAAGTTGTGGTACAACTAGTCTTATTACTGAACCATCATTTGTAGGTGATATTTCTACATCTGATTCAGCTATAGCTTTTTCTATATTATGTATACTTGACTTGTCCCAAGGTGTTATAGTTAATATTCTGCCTTCTGAAACAGCTACTGCAGCCATCTGATTAACTGGAGTTGGAGTACCATAGTAATCAACTCTTACCTTGTCAAGCATTGATGGATTAGCTCTACCAGCTCTTATAGTTCCGAATTCGAACTTCAAAGCTTCTATAGTCTTATCCATTTGTTCTTTTAACTGAACATGAACATCTAATTTCATAAATTACCTCCTAAATATTTAAAAGTTTTTTCTTTATATCTATTATACTATTTATTCAACAGTAGTACCAATATTTTCTCCGTATACTACCTTTATAATATTCTCTGTTGAAAGTTCGAAAACTTTTATTGTAATCTTATTATCCATACATAAAGATGTAGCAGTTGAGTCCATAACTTTTAGTTCTCTATTAATTACTTCCATATATGTAAGGTTAGTAAACTTTTTAGCATCATCATGAACCTTTGGATCCTTGTCATATACCGCGTCAACATTCTTTGCAAGTAGAATAACATCTGCTTCCATTTCAGCAGCTCTAAGAGCTGCTGCTGTGTCTGTTGAGAAGTATGGATTACCTGTTCCAGCACCAAATATAACTACTCTTCCCTTTTCAAGATGTCTAACTGCTCTTCTTCTAATATATGGTTCAGCTACTTGTCTCATTTCAATTCCTGTCTGAACTCTTGTAGGAACTCCAACATCTTCTAAAGAATCCTGTAATGCCATTGCATTCATAACTGTCGCAAGCATTCCAATATAGTCTGCTGTTGTTCTATCCATTCCCTGGCTTGTTCTTCCTCTCCAGAAGTTTCCACCACCTACTACAACTGCCACTTCAACACCTACGTCATTTAATTCTTTTATACCTAGTGATATGTCATGTAGGACATCGTTATTTATACCAAAACCTGTTCCCCCAGATAGTGCTTCTCCACTTATCTTAAGTAACACTCTTTTGTATATTGGTTCCTTCATATCTTTTTCTCCTTTTGAAACTAAATAAATTTTTTTAAATTACTTAAATGTAAGCATAACTCAATCTAAGTATATCACATTCAATGATGTTTTTGTTAAAGACTATATAAAGTTTAACAAAACAACTAGAAATCCAAGAGATCCCTATAAAAAAGAGAACACGCTAAGTGTTCTCTTTACTTAATTTACTACTTCATCTGCTTTGCAACTTCGTCAGCAAAGTTTTCTTCTCTCTTTTCGATACCTTCACCAACTTCGTATCTAACCATTCTAGATACCTTTATTGGGCTACCAACTTCCTTAGCAACCTTGTCTACAAGCTTTCCTATAGTGAAATCAGAATCCTTAACGAATACCTGGTCTAATAGACAAACTTCCTTTAATTCCTTGTTTAATCTACCAACAACCATCTTTTCAACTATATTAGCTGGCTTTCCTTCGTTTAGAGCCTGCTGAGTAAGAACTTCCTTTTCATGAGCGATATAATCCTGATCTACATCGTCTCTTGATAAGTACTTAGGATTCATTGCTGCTACCTGCATAGCTATATCTTTTCCTAACTGGAATATCTTTTCATCATTTGAATCAGTGTCAAGTTCTATAACAACACCTATCTTACCACCACCGTGGATATATCCAGCAAGCTTACCATTTGTAGATAATCTTTCAAATCTTCTTATGTCAAGCTTTTCTCCTATAGTTGCTATTCTATCATGAAGAACTGCCTTAAGTTCCTTACCTTCCTTGTGCTGAGAAGCTAATAGTTCTTCTACATCCTTTGAATCACCATTTAAAGCCATTTCAGCTACGTCTCTTACGAATACCTTGAAATCTTCGTTCTTAGCAACGAAGTCAGTTTCAGAGTTAACTTCTACTATTGCAGCAGAAGTACCATCTTCATTAGCCAATATTGTAACAAGACCTTCAGCAGCTACTCTATCAGCCTTCTTTGCTGCCTTAGAAAGTCCCTTTTCTCTTAATATATCAATTGCTCTTTCCATATCGCATTCAGCTTCAGTAAGAGCCTTCTTACAGTCCATCATTCCTGCGCCTGTTGCTTCTCTTAATTCTTTTACCATCTGTGCAGTTACAGCCATCGTAAAATCCTCCTATAATTAAATTATTTTTATTCACAAAATGGTAAGGGCAATGCCCTTACCATAAGCTTTACATTATTCAATGTATTAATTACATTTCTTCTGTAGTTTCTTCAGTTTCAACAACTACTTCAACTTCAGATTCTTCTACAGTTACATCATCAACACCTTGTCTAGCTTCGATTACAGCATTAGCCATTGCACCAGTTATTAATTTTACAGCTCTAATAGCATCATCATTTGCTGGTATTGGATAGTCTATCTCGTCTGGATCACAGTTAGTATCAACTGTACCAACTACTGGGATACCTAGTCTATGAGCTTCCTGTATAGCTATGTTTTCTTTTCTTGGGTCAACTACGAATATTGCAGCTGGTAGTTCTGGCATATCCTTTATACCACCTAGGAACTTTTCAAGCTTGTCCTTTTCAGCTCTAAGCTTTATAACTTCCTTCTTTGGTAGTACATCAAATGTACCATCTTCTTCCATAGCTTCTAATTCTCTTAACTTCTGGATTCTAGTCTTTATAGTCTTATGGTTAGTAAGCATACCACCTAACCATCTTTCGTTTACATAGTACATTCCGCATCTTTCAGCTTCTTCCTTGATAGCTTCCTGAGCCTGCTTCTTTGTACCAACGAATAAGATTGGCTTTCCAGTTTCTGCTACTTCCTGCATAAACTTATAAGCTTCGTCTACCTTCTTAACTGTTTTCTGTAGGTCGATAATATATATTCCATTTCTTTCTGTGAATATAAACTTCGCCATCTTTGGGTTCCATCTTCTAGTCTGATGTCCGAAATGCACACCAGCTTCTAGTAACTGTTTCATTGAAATTACTGACATTAAATTTTCCTCCTTGGTTTTACGCTTCCAGCACGTTCTACTTCCTAAAAAACCACTTTATCGGCACCTTTTAGGAATCCCGTTGCTGTGTATAATTTATTTTTTGGTTTTAAAATAACCTATATCATTTTATCATTGTAGCTATTTTATGTCAATAGATTTTTAAACATTTTAATACAATACAATGTTTACTACTGCATAAATGTAGGCACTACTATCCCTAATATCATGATTACTATTATAAATACTATTACAATAGCGACTTTATTTCCTTTTTTTGTTTTTTCTTCTTCATATTCCTCAATTTTTTCATTTCTCTTTTTATCTTCTTCCTGTTTTAAAAGAGCTTGATCGATATCATTTAAAAATATCTGATTGGTCTTGTAAAAATCTTCGGGACTAACTCTTCCTGTTTTATCAAGAACAGATTCAAGCTGAGGCTTTGTTGCAAGATCGTTAATATCAGATGAACTTATTTTAGAAGTTTTATACATAAATTGACTTAGGCTCATCAATACTTCATTATAATTTTTATAGCACAAATTATCATTTCTCTCTAAAAGTTTCTTTATAATTGCGATAAAATCTTGGTTGTAATCATTTGTATTTATTTTTGACCACATTACACCCTTATCTATCGCCCTCATCAACTGCTTTTCAGTATGCGCCTCACTAAAAGGAAACTTTTTAAATACTGCCTCATAAAGTATTACCCCTAAACAGTATAAATCCGTCTTTATATCTGTAAAGTCAATTGATAACTGAGAAGGAGATAGGTACTTTAAATTTCCTGAACATCTAATATTAGTGCCTCTATTTGCCTCTGTGATTCCAAAATCCGCTATTTTGATAGCATACTTCTCGTCTACAAGTATATCATCTGGCTTTAAAGAACCATGATGTTTGCCTATACTCTTATATGCCTGCAAAGCTTTAACAACCTGTGTTGATATTCTTATAAGGGCATCTAGGTGAAGATAGGCTCCTCTTGTTAATGTAGATAAAGATACTCCATCAAAATTCTCATAAACTATATAGTATAAAAGATTATCGACTGTTCTATGAACACCTACATCTACTATATTAAGTATATAGGGACACTTCAAATCATTGATTATCATGCTCTCATCTATTAAATTAGGAATAAAATCAATACTCACATATCTATTGTTTTCTATAATTTTAATTTTAACGTTAACCTTTCTTTCTGCGTCATAAGCATTATAGAGTTTATTTTCCTCTATATAAACAGGTCTATCCGTTATTTCATATCTATTTCCTATAAAAATCACTTTTTTTCTCTTCCTCCTTCAAGAAAGTAAATTTTTAGTTTCTATATTTACACTCTTATTATTCATTTTATCACAAAACTTCAATTCTTTCTACATATCTTTAATGACTTTAAATGTCTATTTTACAAATGTTTGACTATATCATTATTGACTATTATTTGTAAATTTAATATAATTGTATTATTGATAAGCTTTTATACATTATGAAAAAGGAGGGTTACATTTGAGCGAGAAGATAAAGAAGAATAATAGCGGCAAAACAATAAATTTTGCAGAGAAGAAAAAGTCCATAAATAGCAAAAAAATGCAATCCAACCCACCAAAAGGCGCCTATAATGATAATCGTGTTATTCAATACGATATTAATAAGATGCGCGAGCAAATTAACCAACAGACAAAGAAAAAGGGTTCTAAAGTAAGCCATTTCAACTCTCCTACTTGGGTAAAAGCAGTGTATACAATAGCAACGGTAATCCTTATAATACTTATTGTGGCTAGAGTAACTAATAATTTTGGTTTTGCAAAGGATAGATTACTTCCTGATAAATTTGTTACACAAAGCAGAACTGTAGATGAAGATGATTTCGCAAAATATGACAAAACAATTAAATCTTATTTAAATAGCTATGTCAAAGCTGATGGTGATTTAAATATAAAAACTACTTCTATGCATAAAAATAACAATTATATATATGCAAATGGATATTTTACTTATCCTAATGAGAAAAATAAGATCTATTTTGATGCGGTGATGACACCAGATAAGATGAATTCTCTAATTGTAAATGGATATGAACTTACAAAAGATAGATAAAGGAAGACCTATACAAAATATAGGTCTTTTCTTATACAAAAATTTAATTTTTCAATATTTAATTATACATATATTCTATTTAAAATTTTTTCTATTTCAAATAGTTACTCAACTACATCTATCTATAATCCCTCAATATAGTTAGGTATGCTAATAAGAAATTTTTAAACGTCTGTTGGCTAATACAAAAATATGGCATAGTAATTTTATAAAATAACTATGCCATCCTAATGATAACAAACCTTTTACTCGGTTTATTTTATTTTTTAATACTCATAACTATTTCTACTTTTTATTGATTCAAGGAATTTCTTAGTTCTCTCTTTTTGAGGATTGTCTATAACAAGCTTTGCATCTCCCTCTTCAATAATAATTCCTTCGTCCATAAAGATAACTCTATCTGATACATGCTTAGCAAACTCTATTTCATGAGTTACTATAATCATTGTATTATTTTTATTTGCAAGATCTTTTATAAGCGATAAAACTTCATTTTTCAACTCTGGATCTAGAGCTGATGTAGGCTCATCAAACAGCAAAACCTTTGGTTCGAGAGCTATTGCTCTACATATAGCTACCCTCTGTTTTTGACCTCCTGAAAGCTGATTTGGATAAAAATCTCTTTTCTCTGAAAGTCCCACTGATTTTAATATACCTTCAGCTTTTTCTATTGCTTTCCTTTTATCCATTTTCTTAACAACTATCAAACCTTCAGTAATATTTTCAATTACTGTTTTATTATTGAAAAGAAAAAATCCTTGAAATACCATTGCGGTATTTCTTCTAAGCCATAAAATATCTTTTTTATTTATATGCTCAAGATCAATATTTTTTTCACACAAAGATATTGTCCCGCTATCGGCAATCTCAAGACAGTTTATACATCTCAAAAAAGTAGATTTTCCTGTTCCTGAAGGTCCTATTATAGATATTACCTCTCCCTGAGATACATCTAAGCTAATCTCCTTTAGAACTTCATTATCTCCAAATCTCTTTTTTATATTCTTTATATTTATCATCTAATTTCACCTACTGATTTATTAAATTTATTTTCAAGCTTCTTCTGAACCATAGCCATAGCCGAAGTTATGCACCAGTAAACCATAAGCACACTAATATATGCCTCTAGATATCTGTATCCAGACGCACCTTCTAACTGAGCCATAGCCATCATTTCTTTAACTCCTATAGCAAATACAAGAGATGTATCCTTTACTATATTTATAAAACTACTAAAAAGAGTAGGTATAGCTATTCTAATAGCTTGTGGCATTACTATTCTGCTCATAGACTGAAAATATGTCATTCCTATAGACTGTGCCGCCTCTATCTGTCCCTTATCTACAGACATTATAGCCGCTCTAATTGACTCGGCCATATACGCCGAGCTAGCAAGCGATAGAGATATCAGTGCAGCTTTAAAGGAGTCTATGTGAAGCCCCGTATTGTTCAGAATTGGTATAATACCAAAATAAAGACAGAATATCTGAGCCATTAGAGGAGTTCCTCTAAAGAATGAAATATAGATCTTAAAAAACCTGTATAAAACGGGAACCTTTAAGTGAACTGTCATAGATATTATAATAGCTAACAAAAATCCAAAAAAAATCGCCAGTAAAGATAGCTTTATTGTTACACCACTGTATTTTATCATAAGTGGTATTACTTTTGCCATAAAGTGAAAATCAAGTTTCATCACTAATCTCTCCTATTGCTCTTTTTTTGTAATATCTACATCAAACCACTTTTCAGAAAGCTTGCTTAGAGTTCCGTCTTTTCTCATTTCATCTATAGCCTTACTTACCTTTTCAGACATTTCCTTACCTGCATCATCTTTTCTAAATGGATATGCATTTACTTCATATACAAGCTTTTGATTGATCTGTCTAATTGGAAGTTTATTTTTCTTTATTACAGCAAGAGTCTTTATTTCACCCTGCCATATAGCATCTACTCTTCCCATCTTGAGTTCTTCTTCCATAGGAACACCATCATATGTTACTATATCCCAATTCATATGATACTTATCATTTATTTCTCTACAAGTTTTTTCTCCGTTTCCGCCAAGCCAACATCCAACTTTCTTACCCTTTAGGTCCTCAAGTGTCTTGTAGCTACTATCATCCTTTACAAAAAGGTCATAATAACTGTATGCATATGGTGCTGAGAAGTAATACTTTTCTTCTCTTTCAGGTGTAATTGACATTTGATGTGCAACTGTATCTATTTCACCAGCGTCAAGCATACCAACTAAACCTGAGAACTGACCAAGCTTGAACTCAAGCTTATAATCTTCTCTCTTTGCTATTTCATTCCATACATCTATTTCAAACCCCTTAAGCTTATCATCTTCTTGGAATGCCCAAGGATTATATGATGCTGATGTACCAACTCTAATAACCTGCTGTTTTTCAGCATTACTCTGTGCTGCATCATCTTTCTTATTATCTTCTTGTTTTCCACATCCAACAGCTAATAACAATACTAAACTTGATAGAACAACTTTGACAAATAAATTTTTCTTCATTTCCAATCTCCTAATATTAAATTATATAGGCCTATCAAACTTCATGTTATCATATGAAAAAATTTTTTTCAATATTTCAAAGCTTGTATTAATTTTTATAATAAATATAGCTTACGTTATAGATAAAGTGAATTATCAATATTTAAAATATTAATAAATAAAAATGACGACACAAAAATCCTTTATGTCGCCAAATAATTTTAATTAAATTTTACATTTTATTTATCAATAACTGATAAATATCTATAATTAATTATCTTATATATGCAAAATATGTAGCTGCTACTCCAACTACTATACCTATTACATTCAAAATCTGACACTTCTTATAGTCTCTTTTGAAAACGAACAATGTCAGTATTGAAATAATAAGTGTAACAATACCTAAGTAAAAGCCCTGTATAAGCCCTAAATTAGACTTTATTATGGATAGCAATCCTAATATCATAACATAAACACCTATTGTGTTTCTTATAATATAATTTTTTGCGCCTCTACCATTCTTACCAAGCATACAATAAATTGCAAATGCTGATAACAATATTAGAACGACTAGTCCTGTTAATGACATTTTGATTTCCCCCTATAAAAATATTGAAAATAAATACTTATTTTTCAATCCTTAAATTGCAATATTAATTTGAACACTTTTAAAAAATCATTCCTAATCTATATTATCTGCTCAGCACACTATAAGCTTAGCATGACCATATTAAAATTGATATTAGATAAAAATACTTAAAAGCTTTTTAATTTATAAAATTGTTCAAGTCAATTCTACAACTAAGCTTATTTTTCAATATATATATGATAAATATTATCTAGGAAAATGTCAACATTTTTTTCATCTTGACATAGCCCTTGAGCCATAAACTTTGATCCTCCACCCTTTATAGCAAAAGCTGATGCCTCACTTCTAAAGTCCTTGCCTATATCTATGTAAGAAAATTCTTTTGCAAGTTCCTTAGAACATTGTACATGAACTGAGGAATCCCCGTCTACTTTGTTTCCAACAATAACTATTGCTTTATTTTTTTCAGCTATTGATTTTACAAGTTCTGAAATCAACCACTTTTCTTCATTTTCAAAAGTTTTTCTTACAATAATAATATCGTCTTTATTTTTTTCTGATTCTCCTATTAGTTTATCAGAATATAAATCTATATACTTTTCACTTACATATTTATTATTTTCATAAAACTCATCTTTTTTCATTCTAAGGTTTTCTATTGCATTTTCTATATTTTCTTCATTGCAATTAAAAGACTCTAATATTCTATCTAGTACTCTTTCTCTTTCCAAAACGTACTTTGTAGCCCTTTGTCCAGCAAGATACTCGAACCTTGTTCCATCTTTGTGTTTATAGTATTTTTTAATTTTTATAAGCCTTATATCACTTGTATTAAGAGCGTGTACTCCACAACATGCATTTATATCTAGATTTTCTATTTCTAAGATTCTTATATCACTTGAAGTTTCTGGAAGTGGTCTTCTTGTCTTAAAGTTTTCTTTTTCTTCAGCTGTTAAAACATAGTTTTTTATATCTATTCTTTGATAAATAATTTCATTTGCCATATTTTCAACTTTTTCAACCATATCTTCGCTAAATTCACCTTCTATATCTAGCTGTGATACATCTTTCCCTATATGAAGTCCCTTTGTGTTTCTCTGAAATAACTCATAAAAACATCCTGATAGAATATGTTGCCCAGTATGCTGGCACATAGAATCATATCTTCTATCTCTATTTATTCTCATTTTGATCTTTTGACTTAAATCTATGCTTTCTACTTTTTCATCTAATATATGTACTACTTCGTCTTCATTCTCGCAAGTTTCTATGACATTAACCTCTTTTTCAAGTCCATTACTATCTATATATGTAATGCTTCCTATATCACAAATCTGTCCACCGCCACCTGGAAAAAATATTGTTTCTTGAAGAATAAAGGCATCTTTATCTGAATGTTTAACTACATCTTTAACATAGCTTTCACATTCTGTCTTATACCTTTCACTATAATAAAGTTTTTTCATAATTAACTCCTACATACATATTATTTACTACTAAAAAAACGGTCATAAATAAGTTTCAACTTTATAACCGTATTTTTAGTCGCCGGATAATATAATTATTTTACATACTTTTTATATTCACCATATCCGTACTCTTCCATTTTATCATATTGTATAAACTTTAGTGAAGCTGAATTTATGCAATATCTCCTTTTGGCAAATTTATCAGGTCCATCTAAAAATACATGACCTAAATGGCTATTTGCATTAACGCTTCTAACTTCTGTTCTCATTCTTCCAAAAGAGTAGTCGCTTCTATAATAGACACACGCTTCTTCTATGGTTTTCCCAAAGGCTGGCCAACCACATCCTGAGTCAAATTTATCACTTGAACTAAATAATGGTGTTCCATCGACTACATCTACATATATTCCTTTTTCAAAATTATTATAATACTCATTTTCAAAGGGAACTTCTGTCATATCATTTTGAGTTACTTCAAATTGTATATTGGTTAATTTTTTTCTAAGTTTTTCCCTACTAAAATTATTTTTATCCCAGTTCTCCTTTAAAAACTTCTGTCTCCCAGAGTTATTATAGTATAGGTTATAGTGATTCTGATTCTTTTTATAATAATCCTGATGATATTCCTCAGCAGGATAAAATTTTCCAGCTTCAACTATTTCTGTATAAACTTTTTTACCACTAAGTTCTTCTAATGCCTTCTTCGATTCTTCAGCCTCTCTTTTTTGATCAAGATCATGATAAAAAATAGCTGATTCATATTGACTTCCTCTATCTGAAAACTGCCCTCCATCATCATATGGATTTATTTGTTTCCAATATATTTTTAATAAATCATTATAACTTATATATTCATCATCATAGCTTATTTCTATCGCTTCATAATGCCCAGTTCTACCACTACAAATGTCTTCATATGTTGGATTTTCTTTTTCTCCACCAGTGTATCCACTAATAACATCAAACACACCTTCATATGCTGTAAACGGCTTAACCATGCACCAGAAACAGCCTCCTGCGAAAGTTGCTAGTTTCTTCATTTTAATTCTCCCTTCATGCAAATAATTTGCTAATCTTTCTTTTATTACGTATATTAATATTATTCCCTATATTTAATTAAATAAACAATATTTAATTTGAAAATGTTTATCATTTTATTCTTACTTTATTAAAGTTCATTTATCTTTCACTATAGTTAACAATATTTTATTAATTTCAAAAAACATATTCTTTACTTTTCTTTTTATTTATTATAGTTACTAAAAAAATATACTTTTTTATATAATAATGATATAATTATCTATCATATATAATAAAAATATGTTAACGGAGGTAATAGCAGTATGTTTTCAAATAATAACTTTAAAGGTGGCAAACCGGAAATCAAAGACTACCTAACTTTACTAGAAAAAAATCCACTTTTTTCAAATTTTGAAGTTGATGAACTTTCACTTTTCTTAAATTCACTAAATCATAAAATTATATCACTAAATAAAGATGAAATACTTTTTTTTGAAGGGGATACTTTTCCCTATATGTGTATACTACTTGAAGGTGAAATAATGCTTTCAAATAACGATGAGTTTGGAAACAGAAATATTATAGATATTATAAAAAAGGGACAAATATTTGCAGAGGTTTTTTCATTTACTACAGAAAAAATAAGTCCTGTAACTTCTCAAGCAAGTAAAAATTCTCTTGTATTCTTAGTTAACACAGAAGATTTTCTTTCTCTCGATGAAAATGACTCATCAAAAATTGTAAATAAATATCATCTTGTTTCAAATCTTCTCAATACATTTGCAGATAAAAACTTAATTCTTTTATCTAAAATAGAAATTATATCTAGAAGAAATACTAGAGAAAAGATTATTCATTTTTTGGAAATGCAAAAAGAAAAAAATAAAAGTAAGATATTTCATATACCTTACTCAAGAAAAGAAATGGCAGATTTTTTAGGAGTCGATAGAAGTGCTCTATCAAGGGAATTAAGTAAACTTAAAGAGGAAAAAGTTATAGATTTTGATAAGAATACTTTTAAGATTCTTTAATCTATATAAAAAACATAATATGTATATTATATCAAACATTAAAAATGCTATGAATTCAACTTAAAAGAAAAACTCATAGCATTTTTATTATTTATTATTAGTTTTAAATTATTAGCTAATTTATTTTTTATATGCTTCTTTTGAAACAGGTAGACCCTTTTTTCTAAGTTTGGTATTCACTGACTCTCCTATTATAGTATATATTATAGCAAATAAAGGTACTCCTATAATCATTCCTATTATTCCGAAGAATTTTCCCGCTATTAGCAGTGAGAAAAGAATCCAGAAGGATGAAATCCCTATAGAATCTCCCAATATTTTTGGTCCTATAATATTACCGTCTAACTGTTGTATTACAAATATAATAAGTATTAGCCACAAAGCCTTAACCGGATCAATTAGAAGTACAATCATAACTGATGGTATTGCTCCTATAAATGGTCCAAAGAATGGAATTACATTTGTAACTCCTATTATAAATGTCAATAATATCTTATATGGCATATCGGTAATCGATAGTATTATAAAAGTTAAAAAAGCTATTATAGTTGAATCTAATATTTTTCCTGCTATAAATCTTCCAAATATTTGATTTGAAAGTCTTGTAACATATAATATTCTTTCAGTAACTTCAACTGGAAATACTGCTGAAATAAATTTTTTGCACATTGCAAAAAATCCTTCTTTGTCTGCCAAAATATAAATTGATATTATCAATCCAAGTATAGTGTTCCAAACACTCTTTACTACGTTTAAAAAGGCATTTGCTAGGTATGGCATCAGGTTTGTAGCAAACTCTATTGCTTTTCTTACAAGCTCATTTACCTTGCTGTCAAACATCATCTTCGATTCTTCTGACAAATTTAAACTATTTATAGTTTTACTAGAATAAGAGTACAACTCATCCATTATCTTAGGAAAATCTGTAAGCAATCTTGCCAAACTATTCGCAACCTGCGGCAGTATAAACATCATAAATAATGTTATTACAACTACTACTGTAAGATAAGTAAGTATCAAAGACAATGCTCTTTTCTTCTTAAGACTAATACCATCTTTTGTATATCTATCAATAATACCTTTTTCATAAAACTCTAAGATAAAATTAAATAAATATGCAAGCGAAAAGCCTAGTATAAAAGGTTTTAATATTGCAAAAAAAGCATTTGTCAACTCGCTTAACTTCGAAAATTTTGTTAAAGCAAGATAAAATGATATACTAAGAAAAATAACTATTAGACTGTATACTGCAATTGTTGTATATTTTTTATTCCAGTTAATTTTCATTAGTTTACCCCCTCAAGGTCTTCATACTGTGAATCGTAAAGCTTCTTATAGAATCCGTCCTTTGCCATCAATTCATCGTGGTTTCCCTGCTCTACAATATCTCCATCCTTTAGAACAAGTATTAAATCTGCATTTCTTATTGTAGAAAGTCTGTGAGCAATTATAAAGCTAGTTCTATCCTTTATAAGATTATCCATAGCACCCTGAATAAGTTCCTCAGTTCTTGTATCTACAGAACTTGTCGCTTCATCAAGGATAAGTACTCTAGGATTAGAAAGTATAGCTCTTGCTATTGTTAGAAGCTGTTTCTGTCCTTGAGATATATTCTTTGTATCTTCACTCAAAACAGTATCATAACCATACTTTTGAGTCATTATAAATCTATCTGCGTATGCCGCTGATGCTGCCTTATATACTTCTTCATCTGTGGCATCTAGCTTACCATATCTCAAATTCTCCATTATAGTTCCACTAAATAACCAAGTGTCCTGTAACACCATTGCAAAATTACTTCTATAGTTATCTATATTTAGCTTTGAAATGTCTTTTCCATCAAGGAGTATTCTTCCGCTATTTGGACTATAAAATCTCATAAGTAGCTTTACAAGTGTTGTTTTTCCAGCACCTGTTGGACCCACTATTGCTATTTTTTGACCTGGCTTTACATCTAAATTAAAGTCTTTTATTATTATCTTATCTTTTTCGTATCCAAATCTTATATTCTCAAACTTTATATGTCCCTCAAATTCTTCATCTGTTATTACTTCAGTTTGAGAAAAATCAACTTCTTCTTCATCTAAGAAATCAAATATTCTATCAGCAGCAGCTACTGTTGACTGTAATAGATTCATTATTTGAGCAAGCTGATTTAGAGGCTGAGTAAATGATCTCATATACTGTATAAATGCCTGAATATCACCTACTGTTATTTTGCCGTTAATAGCCATATATCCACCAAATATAGATACTATTACATATCCCAAATTACCTACAAACATCATTATGGGCATCATTATACTTGATAAAAACTGTGACTTCCAACCGGTATTATATAATTTACTGTTTATTGAATTAAATTCTATTTCTTCAAACTTCTCTCCGTTGTAACCTCTTATAAGTGCCTGTCCTGCAAAACTTTCTTCTATTTTACCGTTTATTTGACCTAGATACTTTTGCTGCATCTTAAAATAAACCTGTGACTTTCTTATTACGAACATCAAGACAAACATTGTAAGAGGTAGTATTATAAGGGCTGCTATAGTCATTAAAACGTTAATAGAAAGCATCATTATAAATACACCTATAACTGTTATAATTGACGTTACAACCTGCATCAAACTCTGATTAAGAGTCTGGCTTAGAGTATCAACATCATTTGTTACTCTAGAAATAATATCACCCCTACTATTTTTATCATAGTATGATATAGGTAATCTATTAAACTTCTCTGATATTTCTTTTCTTAAATTGTATGATATTCTCTGTGCTACACCACTCATAATATAAGACTGCAAGTAAGAAAATACTGAGCTTATTGTATAAAGTATTGCAAGTATTATTACAATTCTAAGCACCCTTGAAAAATCAATCCCCTCTTGAGGATTACTTATTTTTCTCATCACACCATCAAATATTTCCGTTGTTGCCTTACCCATTATTTTAGGACCGGCTATTAGAAATACAGTAGAAAATATAGAGAATATAAATACGATCACTATATTTAGGTAATCGCCCTTCATATATTTCATAAGTCTTTTGATACTCTTTGAAAAGTCTTTGTTTGTACTAGAAGAATTATCTATATTATTTTGCGATTTCATGCTTCAATTCCTCCTCTGTCAACTGTGATTTTGCGATTTCATAATAAACCTCGCAAGATTTCAGCAACTCTCCATGAGTACCCTTGCCTACAATTTTCCCTTCGTCTAAAACTATTATTTCATCTGCACTTATTATTGTATTTATTCTCTGTGCAACAATGATAAGCGTTTTTTCAGAAAGTTCTTTGTGTATAGCTTCTCTTAAATTTCTATCTGTTCTTGAATCAAGAGCTGAAAAACTATCGTCAAATACAAGTATTTCAGACTCTCTTGCAAGTGCTCTAGCAATGGACAATCTCTGTTTCTGACCACCTGAAAGATTTGCTCCACCTTGAGCTATTTCACTTTCAAATCTGTTTTCCTTGCTATCTACAAAATCCATACACTGAGCTATTTCAGCTGCTTCCTTCATATTTTTATAGCTTCTCATACCTTTTGCATACTCAATATTAGATGCTATAGTGCCTGAGAATATAACTGGTTTTTGAGGTACAACTGATACCTTGTCTCTTAATATATGCATTGGTATATCTCTTACATCCACACCATCTACCTTTACACTACCGGCTGTTGCATCTAAAAATCTAGGTATCATGTTTACTATTGTAGTCTTTCCTGAACCTGTTGACCCAATTATAGCAGTTGTTTTTCCCTTCTTTGCCTCAAAACTTATATCCTCTATAACATTTTCAGCAGCACCTTCATACTTAAATGAAACTTTATCAAATTCAACACTTCCTTCTTTTGTAAAGTCAATGTTTCTTCCACTATCTTTAATAGCAATATCACTATCTAATACTTCAGATACTCTATTTGCACTGACCATCGCTCTAGGAAGTATTACAGACATCATTGATATAAATAAGAATGCCATTATTATCTGAATAGCATACTGTATAAATGCCATCATATCTCCTACTTGAATATTACCAGCATTGATGTTCTTTGCACCAACCCAAACAATTAGCAAGGTTGCACCATTCATTATCAACATCATAATAGGTTGCATAAGAGACATTATTCTACTCATATATAACATAGTGTCTGTTAACTCACTGTTAACATTGTCAAATCTTTTTAACTCATGTTTATTTGTTCTAAATACTCTATTTACTTCAATTCCTGATATAAATTCTCTTGTAACGAGGTTAAGCTTATCGACAATACTTTGTATTATCTTAAACTTAGGAAGTGCCTTTCTCATTATAAGAAGAATTGACATCAGTGTCATGAAAACGGCAAGGACTATTATCCAGACCATAGAAACATCTAATGTAAGTACCTTTAAAAATGCACATACAGCCATTATTGGTCCGTAAAATAAAAATCTTAATCCCATTACGGAAGATTGCTGTATTTGCTGTATATCATTGGTACATCTTGATATAAGAGATGCAATAGAAAATCTATTCATTTCATGATTTGAAAACTCAAGTACTTTTTTGTAAGAGTCTTTTCTCAAATCCTTTGATACCTTGGCTGAAACCTTTGAAGAAAAATAACTTACTACAATAGATAGTATTCCTGTTGCTATTGCTACTATCAGCATCAATAGGCCAGTCTTCCAAAGATATCCAGTCTGAATCTTGTTCACATCAACGCCGTTGTTTTTATAAATCTGTGTTACAAATCTCATGCCAATTTGCTTTTTCATAAAATCTGGAATGTTTTTATCACTTAAAAACTTCATCATATCGTTTTTAGAATCTGGCATGTTTGCACTTGCATACGACGCATATTTAGTAAGGGCATTATTCATATAAGGTTCAAGTTTCTCTATATCCACATTTTTCTTCAGTAGATAGTAGTTAGTCTTGTACCTGTCCTTTTTTATTAGTTTTGAATTAGGATTCTCCTTAGCTATATTCTCATTTTTAGAATTTTTAATACTGGGAATCCATAGTTCATACGCCTCAGCAATGTGCTTTTTATCACTTTGGTTTGAAAGCGATAGCATTACTCCATATGTGTTTTCATCAATTATCCTAGGTACAGAATCTTTTATACCTTTTTGTTGGATTCCAACATTTACTATATCGGATGTATACTGTGGAAGCAAAAGCTCACCTTGAACCTGAATAGCAAGCACAGCTACTAACACAAGTATCGATAGTAAATGTTTCTTAAAATATGACAATATCGTCTTCATCTCTTCTTCCTTTCTTATTTTATACTATGAAATTATTATAACACTTTATCTCAATTTTCCAAAATAAACTTTCTTTATTTTTTATAAAAAAAGAGGTTCAAATGAACCTCTTTTAAATGAATATCTGAATTATAAAATTTTTTTTAATTAATATTGGTAATTTACTAAAAAACACAATATAATCTAACTAAAATCATTTTATTTATAATTTATTATCTTACTTGTTTATATCTAATATATCCTTGTACTTGTCAGTTAATTCATCCATCTTGCTCATGAAAGCTTCATTCTGCTTCTGATATAATAGAGCACTCTTTACATCGTTCTTTACTTCTTCATATTCTGCCTGAGAAGCATCTGAATGATCATTTACTACTACTATATGGTAACCAAACTGAGTCTTTATAGGAGAAGAGATCTTACCTACTGGTAATTCAAATGCTGCTTCTTCAAATTCCGGAACCATCTGACCCTTTGCAAATGTACCAAGGTCTCCACCATTCATATTAGAAGGGCAAGTTGAATATTCAACTGCAGCATCTTCAAATGAAATTTCCTTCTTCTTTAACTTGCTTTCTATTTCATTTGCAAGCTCTTCATTGTCAACCAATATATGCTTAGCTGAGATAGTTTCAGGCTTTACAAACTTATCCTTGTTGTCTTCATAGTACTTTAGCATTTCATCATCAGTTACTTCTGCTGAAGCAAGGCAAGAGTTTATAGCATACTGCTTTAACATATTAGCCTTTACTAATTCCATTTCCTTAACAAATCTCTCATCTTCATCCATCTTTCTTTCTAAAGCGTCAAGATAGAATAATTCCTGATTGATTAAGTCTGCTAATATTCTCTTTCTTCCTTCTTCGCTGTCAAACTGTTGTCTTTGGAACTGATCTAAACTATTTATTGCAGCTTCAATATCTTCTGCTGTAATTACTTTGTCACCTATTTTTGCTAAATAATTTGCTTCTGTCATGTCTATTCCTCCATCATATTGCAATTTTAATTACTATTCAATCATACCATTTTTTACATATTATGTCTACAATAGAAGAACCTTTTATTATATCTTTTAACAAATTTGTGAAAATAATATAGTTCAACTTCAAATTATACCTTTTGACTATAAGCTATAGGATTTCAGTGTTCTTTTTTCTTACTTAATAAAAATAAGTAAGAATTAATATAAGTAGCGCTGCTAATACACCTACTACACCTATATCGTTATAGTCTTCTTTTATAAGTTTCCAGGATTCTACCATCAAAATAATGCACATTATTATTTGTGCATACAGAAGCGTTATATTTGTTGTAAAAATCATAAAGCTTGATAAGGTTATTAAATATGTTAGTGACATAGACAAAGCAAATTTAAAATACCTCTTAGATTCAATTTTTTTTCTTATATATTTTATTATCAATAGAGTTATAAATATAGCATCGACTACAAAATATATATAAAATAATATGTTATTATAGTTTTCAATTGTAATTACAATCCATTTGTACCAGTAAATAGGCCAAAACATCAAACTTATTAATCTAAAGTATAATTCCATTGGTGCCAATTCTCTCATTTTTTTAATCAATACTACCACCTCTTTTTTAACAAAGCACTTTTTCTAATTATATCTTAATTGTTGGTATTTTGCTATAATTTCTAAATCTTTTTATATAACCCTTTAAATTTTTATGTATATATGTTAAAATGATATGGTATTTTTATATATATAATTAATAGAAATGGAGGCTTGAATATGGGCATAAAAGATAAATTTGCCGAGCAATTTGCTAGACAAAAAACAATGAGCGGTCCTGAAAAAAAAGCTAACGATTTAATTGGTAAACTTTTACTAAAGAAGGCCATTTTGCCTATAGTTATAGCTATAGTAGCAATTATCGTTGGATCAGTTGCAAAAATCCCATGGTGGGGAATTCTTATAATTGAAGCTCTAATTGCAGTAGCTACATATTTTTATCTTAAGAAAGCAGGAGACAAATTCAATAACTTTGTTCCTTATGTAGGTAATCTTATTACCCTAGAAAAAAAGGGTAAGAATGAATATACAGCTCTTTTAAAGCAAGGTAAAAAACCAGTTAAACTTGATATTAAATACGGTGGTGAGGACCTAGAAAGAGTTAAAAAGAATGCTCTAATACAGGTTACTTATAATCCAGATGCAAAAATAGCAATTTTAGTAACTAGAAAAGATGCAAAGAGATAAAAAAAGGTAGCATTGCTACCTTTTTTTATTTTATTTATAAAATATATATTTTCAATCAAAATAAATCCCCTCTAAATTAATAAGAAGGGATTTTTAATATTTCTCTCTAAATCATATTTTGCAAATTAATAAATATGTCAAGGAATTATTTATTTGCCTCTATCTATATTCTTCTAGCTTCAATCTATCTGAAGCATAGGATATTACATCTCTTCTTTTTACTATACCTATAAATATATTGGCATCATCAATAACAGGAACGAAATTCTGATTTATAAGTATATGGAAAAGATCCTCAACATTAGCATTTACTCTCACTGTTTCATTTGTAAGCCGTCTAGGTATATCCATAATATTTGTTTCTTCTAATGTTTTATCATCAAAAGTTTTTTTACTATTCAAATACCATAAAAGATCTCCTTCTTTTACTGTTCCAAGATAATTCCCCTCTTCATTCAGTATAGGAACTGAAGAAAATTTATGTTCCTCTAAAGTTTCAAGTACTTGCTTTAAATTATCTTTATCACATACACTGACTACTTCTATCTTTGGTGTTAAAAAGAATAGGATATTCATAATACTATCTCCTTTTTTATTTTTTCTAACTTAAGTATAACATATATTTAAACTTATTTCACTATTGTTACATTTATTTAACTAAATGACTTTCCTATTTAATTCTTTATTTTTTACTTATTTTTCTATTTCTTTTTATATTATACAATTTTCAGCATTTATTTTTATCTTAGATAATTTTTATAAGTTTTATAAAAATGGACAAGAAAAAGGACTAACATTAGTTAGTCCTTTGCATTGTAATCCAATAAAAATTTAATTGCTATTTAATCTATCTCTATATTAAATTTCTTAAATTATATTCTTGTTACATTTGCAGCCTGAGGTCCCTTTGCGCCATCTACGACTTCAAACTCAACCTTCTGACCTTCTTCTAGAGACTTGTATCCGTCAGTTTCTATTGCTGAAAAATGTACAAATATGTCATTTTCTCCTTCTACTGAAATAAAACCAAATCCCTTTTCGTTGTTAAACCACTTTACTACTCCGACTTTCATTAAATATCCTCCTACATAATGTACCTGTATATTATTTTTGTATGGTACATTCCTTTCTCACAGCACGCAAAATTATGCTAGTTAAAGCATTCTATGAAAACTATTTCATTATTTTCACTTCCTAGGTTGCCTTGCTGTTCTTTTATTATAACATGATAATATAAAAATTACTACATAAATTTTAAAATTTTTAATTATTTTTTCTTCTTATCAAAACAAAGCCTTCTATTTGCTTTGTCTTGCTTTGTCAAATAATATAAACTATGATATTATTGTGTATATAATTTTACTAAGTGGAGGAAACTTATGGTAGATATGCAAAAAAAAATAGCTTGTATAAATGATATTTCTGGTATAGGAAAATGTTCTTTGACAGTAGCTCTCCCTATTATATCAGCCTTAAAATGTCAATGTTGCCCTCTGACTACTTCTGTTTTATCTAGTCAGACTGGCTATCCAAAGTACACTTTTAAAGATCTTACTGACTCTATGGAGGAATATATTCAGGTGTGGCATGATTTAGATAGAAAGTTCGATACTATTTATAGTGGTTTTCTAGGTTCTGGTAGACAGATTAAAATTGTAGAAAAGTTTATAAATATGAATAAAGGAGCTTTTGTAATTGTTGATCCTGTTTTAGCCGACTTGGGAAATCTTTTCCCTATTTTTAGTCACGACGATGTTTTGGAAATGAGAAAGCTTGTTTCTATGGCAAACTTAATTACACCTAATATTACTGAGGCAAATCTTCTTGCATCTAGAAAGGCAGATTTCTTTGACTATGATGATTCTTCTTTAAAAGAGCTTTGTCAATCTCTTTCAAATCTAGGACCAAAATATGTTATTATAACTGGATTTGAAAAAAACGGTAAGATTTACAATATCTGCTATAACTCAGATACTGATTTGATGACCAAAATTGGTACTGAATATAACAAAGTTAGCTTTAGTGGAACAGGAGATACTTTTACTTCTATAATAGCTGGAATGATAACTAGATCTTTTTCTATTGAAGATAGTGTAAAGTGTGCTACTGATTTTATCTATGAAGCTGTGAACTTTACTGTCAAGCAAGATAACTTTAATAGAAATGATGGTATACTTTTTGAATACTTCCTTGACAAATTAGTAAGTATTTAGGTTGTTAATTCTATTTTTAAGTAAATAAATAAAAAAGCAAGTAAAAAATGCTGTGTAGAATTCTACACAGCATTTCCTTTTAATTTATACTACAAAATATTTTTTCTATAATTCACGTACAGTTGCTGTATTTCTTCCATTTTCTTCTTAGCTACTTTTTGAAGGTCTGATGCTTCTTTATAATTTCCTATCTCAAGAGAATTTTTTATCATACCGTATATTGAAGGTCCACTTAGAGTATTTTTCATCAAGTCGTATTTTATCTGCTTAATAGAATCCCACATCACTTCATCTAATGCATCCATATCCTCTGGTCTATGAAGTTTCTTAAAGGATCTAAGAAGTCTTATATTTCTATCTATTATTCTTGAAGAAAGTTTTTTCTTCCATATATCTAAAGAACCTATTCTAAAAGAGTTTAATATATCATCTGTAAATACTTCTCCATCAGTCAAAGACTTCAGTTTGTCTGGATATTTTTCAAAATTAAGCATTGCCTCATATACAGTTGCAGGTGGAAGACCAAATCTTTGATTTCTTTCCTCTAGTGTATAGTACTCAAATACATCATTTTCATCTCTATACGCTCTACCCTCTTCAAGATAAAATCCTTTATCTTCAGGTTTCTTTGAAAGCTCTCTTTCAAGTTCTTTTGTATCAAACTTATCTAACTCTACTACAGCCTTTATGCCATCTAGCATAGTCTGATAGCAGCCTGCTATTACTAAATATTTATTAGTAAGCGGATTTGGAGATCTAAGCTCAAATCTAAGTGTTTTTGGATTTTCTACATCTCTTATAAGACCTACTAGGACTGATCTGTTTCTTGAAGCGACTTCATAGTCATGTCCTAGTGATGTTACTGTACATACAGGTGCTTCAAATCCAGGTTCTAATCTATTAAAACCATCGTTTGTATTAGTAGCTATTGGAGCAAGTATTTCATAATTTTTTAAAAGTCCCATTAAAGCTCCATAACCTATTGGGCTTAAATAGTCCTCTTTTAATTCTCTTGGGGCAAATAGGTTTACAAACTTTCCATTTTTTAACTTAGCTCCTACACCAACGTGTACATGAGCTCCACTTCCAGCAACACCATGTATTGGTTTTGCTTTGAAACTTACCTCTAGACCATGTGATTCAAATACATCATATACTACTTCTCTTGCAAGTATTTCATTATCTGCTGCTTGTAAAGGAGTATTGAACTTCCATGAAATTTCTAACTGTTCCATAGCATGATTTGTTGAACCTTCTTGATTAATAGAGCTGTGTATTCCACCAACTTCTTTATGAGCCATTTCTGGTTCAAGCCCATATCTCTCCAACTCAATAAGACATCTTTCTAGACAAGTTCTTATTACTCCATGAGTTCTCTTCCAATACTGTTCTTTAAGACTCTGAGACACAAATAACTTTTCAAGGTCTGCTTTATCTTCAGGAGTATTTACCCAAAATTCAAGTTCAGTTGCCGCAGTTAAACCTATACTTTCTATATCTTCTGGATTGTCAATGTTCGTATTATCAAGAATTTTAGGATATTTTTTTATAATGTCCATTATACTTCTTTTAAAGTGTTCTTCCGCTCTCATCAATGTAGCTCTTGAGCAGACCATCTTGTTGTTATGAACAAGAAATGCAGGTATTATAATCGTACCTATTGGAAGATTTGTTTCTTCATCAATATGATTGTAATTATAGTCTATAAACCAAGTCGCATCAAGATCTGACATCAAATCAACCTTTGCATTGTTCAATGTTGCTATTTCATATAGTTCAACTGAAGATCCATCTGTCTGTATTGTCGAATTTAAAAATGAATCAATATCCTCTAAAAAAAGCTTGACTGGTATCTTCTCATCAGTGGCATTTCCACCTAAATCGACACCCATTAAAGATGCAAATTTTATATTTTTATTGTTTTTTAATATCTCCGCTAACCTTTCGCTTGAATGGTCTTTTCTCTCTATAAAGTATAATAAGTCTGTCATACTTCCTCCTTTAAAATACATGAATTATTATTTAATATTTGGTTTTAATATTCGTATTTATTTTTTATATTATATATCAATTTAAGTATATTTTCAATACAATACACATAAATTTTCTAATTTTATTATGGGAAAACAATTTTATTTTACTTTTCCTAATGTTATTTTCATTTTTTTGAACATAGGCATTTTGAAATTAATTGAAAACTAAAAAGAGCCTCAAAAAGACTCTTTTCAAAAAAATATATATCAAAGTTTATTAGCTTCCTAAGTTTATTTTAAATGCAAGCATTATATATTAAAATTTATAATATTATAATATAGTGTATCATATATACTTGTTATTTTTTTATTCTAAAATACTCTGCTAGTTCTTTAGGATCACTTCCACATACGTAAAGCCCTGTTGTAAGTTCAAAACCACCAAAATTATATTTTCTGGGTACTATATGGAAATGTGTTCTTAATTCTTTTCCTATTTCTTTATTTACTGTTTTAGAATGTAGCAGGATATTAAATGGTATATCTCCTTGATACTCCTCCATATTTCTAAACATATTTTTAAATATATAAGACAATTCCTCTATATGTTCATCTGTCCACTGTGAAGGATCCAAATCATCCTTTTCAATGACTCTCACTTCTCCATTATATCTTGTTGCATATGGTACAAATGCCAGGAAATATTCTCCGCTATATATGACTCTTTCTTTATCTTTTTCTTCCTTATCTAATAAAGCTTCATATAAATTTGTACCATTTTCTATTTTATATTTATCCGAAACTTCAATTTCTTTTTTTATTTCAGGCGGCAAAAGATTTGAAGAAACTATTTGAGAGTGTGGATGCATAAGAGATGCTCCTGCATTTCTCTTTGAGTTTTTAAACACGCTTACATATTCTATCCCTTCTCTTTTAGATAGATCCTTATATCTGCTTTTTAAAAGAGCAAATGTGTTTTTAAATTCTTCTTCCGTCATATTATAGTAGCTAGCATTATGTCTATAACTTTCTATTAACACCTCATGCTCTCCAAAAATTTCTTTGATTGACAAGTCTAATATTGGAAATTTATTTGCTACAGACATGGCAACCCACTGCCCACTCTCATCATTGATAGTCTCTTTTATTTCTTTTATATCTTCAGTATTACCTCTGCAAAAAGGGCAAGTTTCACTATGTTCATCTTCCTTACTATCAAAATCACCTACTATTTTAACTTTGTCTAGTGGTCTTTTATTTCTATAACTTGAATATATTACTAGATCGCCTGTTATCATATCTCTTCTTATTTCTTTCATTATAATGCTCTCCTTATTTTAAAAGTTGTATCAAGTAAAAAATATACATATTTAGTATAAATTATATCACTAATTCATATTTTAAAGAAGATAGAGGAATATTTTTGTTACATTTACTTAAAATTTAAATTTCTTATTATCGCTCTATATGTTTTTTCTCTTTTTATTTTTAGGTTATTCTTTGTTAAAATATAAATATACTATAAACTTATTTATTTTTTTCTCATTTTATGTTATCCTAATGCTAGGAGAAAAAACGTTTTTATGACTTATTTTCTTTCTAAATATAATGTAAAATTATGTTGCGTCTTGATATCGCAACTTGATTAAGCAACATTTAATTATACGGAGGTTTATATCATGAAATTTTCTAACAGAGTTGGTTCAATGCAGGCTTCACCAGTAAGAAAGCTTGTACCTTTTGCAAATGCTGCAAAAAAAGAAGGTGTTAAGGTTTACCACCTAAACATAGGTCAGCCAGACATAAAGACTCCAGATGGATTTATGAACGCTATAAGAGCATTCGATCAGGATGTTTTAAAGTATGCTGATTCAGTTGGTTCTGATGAACTAGTTGAAGCTATGATAAACTACTACAAGGAATATGACATCCACTTCGAACCAGGTGAATTACTAATCACTAACGGTGGATCAGAAGCATTATTATTCTGTATGTTATCACTATGTGATGATGGTGACAACATATTAGTTCCAGAACCATTCTATACAAACTACAATGGTTTCGCAACTTGCGTAGATGTAAAAATCAAGCCTATAACTACTAAGGCAGAAAATGGATTCCACCTTCCATCAAAGGAAGAAATATTAAGTCGTGTTGATGACAAGACTAGAGCGATACTTCTTTCTAACCCTGGTAACCCAACAGGTGCTGTTTACACAAGAGAAGAAATGGAAATGTTGGCAGAAGTTGCTATAGAAAAGAATCTATGGATAATAGCTGACGAAGTTTACAGAGAATTCGTATACGATGGATTAAAGTATACAAGTTTCGGAAACTTAGAAAACGTTCAGGATAGAGTGATAATAGTTGACTCTGTTTCTAAGAGATACTCAGCATGTGGTGCTAGAATAGGTTCATTAGCTTCTAAGAACAAAGACTTTATAGCTCAGGTTCTTAAGCTTTGTCAGGGAAGACTTTGTGTTCCAACACTAGAAATGATCGGTGCTGCTGAACTTTACAGAACTCCAAAGTCATATTTAGCTGAAGTTAATGCTGAATACTGCAAGAGAAGAGACGTATTATACAATGAAATAATGAAGATAGATGGTCTTGTTTGCGAAAAGCCAACAGGTGCATTCTATATCGAAGCTAAGCTTCCAGTAGAAAATGCTGAAGATTTCGTTATATTCATGTTAAATGAATTCAGACACAATGGCGCTACTACAATGGCTACTCCATCTGAAGGATTCTATGCTACTCCAGGTCTTGGTAGAGACGAAGTTAGACTTGCATACATCCTTAAGGAAGAAGATCTTAAGGCTGCAGCTGAATGCTTAAAGTTAGGTCTAGAAGCTTACAAAGCTAAGGGAAATAAGTAATATATATGAAAATTAATTTACAATAAGAAAAAACCACTGATGAAAATCATCAGTGGTTTTTTATCAATATTACAGTCCCACAAACACTAAATCACTCTGTCGAAAGATTTATATTTTATCCTTCAGCATATAAACTTTTCTTTACTTTATCTACTACAAATTTTCTATACTAAATTAGTTATCAATACTTTCCATTGTCTTGATAATTTCATTCATTGATTCGAAAAATTTACCTAGATTATCTTTTTCTATTCTTTCTATTTTGTCGTGAAGATTAATTTTTAAATGTTCTAAGAACTCACAAGCCATCTTGTCCCCATCCTTAGTAAGAACAATATTATACTTTCTTCTGTCCTTTTTATCTTTCATCCTCTCAACATATTTCTTCTTTTCTAGGTCGTCTATCATACTTGTAAGACTCCCCTTTTCTATATTTAACATGTTGCATAATTCACTCATACTTATCGAACCATAGTTCTTTATAAAAGTAAGAGCTCTCACTTGATTTTTATTAATATTTTTTCCCTGTATAAAAGACTTAATATACTCTAAATAAAAATCATTGTACAATCTTGGAAGTGATTTAACCAAGAAAGATATCGTTGTGTCCACACTTTTCTGCATACTTATATCTCCCTTCTATAACAAATACGCTTTCTAACTGCTTAAATAGTAGATATATGTCATAAGACATAATTACCATACTTTTTACCTCTTTTAAGTATATTATAATTAAAAAATTATTTTTTTTCAACACTACACTATATTATCTGTGTTTTAATATGAAAACATTTTTTCAAAAGTCTTTAATAATAACATTTATTCCTATTAATACTGTTTTTCATTAAAAAAAAGTAGGTTTTTCACCTACTTTATTTTTTTATTAATTTATTTTTTTATTTATATTTTTTTCAAAAATATAAGTTTTATAAATTTTTTAAAGTTTTTTTACTTAATAAATTCAACTTTTACATTTTTGTCTAACTTTATACCCAAATCGTTCATTGTTTTTTCATTCATTACTAGTCTAGCTTTATCTGTAAACTTAACTGGAATATTTTCTGCTTTTTCTTCACCTTTTAATATTTTACCAGCCATTTTACCAGCTTCTATACCTATTTCCTTGTAGCTTAATGAGTTTGCTGCAAGAGCACCATTCTCAACATGAGCTTCTTCTGAACCAATTACAGGGATCTTATCTTTTTTAGCAACCTCTACGATTACAGGCATCGAAGCTGCCATTAGATTGTCAGTTGGAGTAAATATAAGGTCTGCTTTCTTTGATAGAGTACTTACAGCCTGGCTTATTTCATTAGTTGAAGATACACCTACTTCAATTACTTCTAAACCATTTTTTGCAGCTTCCTTCTTCATATTCTCCACTTGAAGTTTTGAATTAATCTCTGATGTATTAAATATAGCACCTATTTTCTTAGCATTTGGCAATACTGCCTTTATTACATTTATAGTCTTATCAATATTTTGAAAATCTGATGTTCCAGTAATATTTGCACCTGTTTTTTCATTAGATTTTACTAGATTTGCCTTTTCTGGATCTGATACAGCTGTAAATACTATCGGAATATCATTTGATTTTATTGCATTTTTTGCAGCCTGTGCCGCTGGAGTCGCAATAGCAAATATTAAGTCTTTATCATCTGTAACAAACTTATTGGCTATAGTTTGAGCAGTAGGAACATCACCTTGTGCATTTTGAACATCAAGCTCCAAATTTTTTCCTTCTTCAAAACCTTCTTCTTTCAATCCTTCAATAAATCCATCTCTTGAAAGGTCTAAAGCAGGATGTTCTACAAGCTGTGAAACTCCAACCTTCTTGCTTTCACTATCCCCTGAGTTACAAGCAGTTAATGCTCCAACTGACAGTACAGCAAGCATAGCCATAGCAATTATTTTTTTTGCACATTTGTTTTTCTTTATGAATTTCATAATAATACCTCCAATTTTAATTAACAAGACAAATAAAAAAAACCGCCAGCAATTTACTGGCGGTAGATTAAAATGGATATAAAAAAACCGCCAACACGCGGCGATAACAATCAAAACTTATTTACAGAAGTTCTTTACTTTGGCCGACATGTTACAAACCTTTAATTTTGTACTCAAAATGGGTCTGCAACAAATTGTCGAATATAAACTATAATTCCAACACGCTACAAGCCCTAAATATAATAACCAAAGTAATAATAATATCTTCCATTAATAAATCCTAACATCTTTTTTCCTCCATTCTCCATTTATTTGTCTGTTTGTTTTATTGTATATTATAATAACATTTAATATTTTACGTGTCAATAAAAAATCAGAAAATTTTTTTATTTTAAATTAATTCACTTATTATAAGATTTTCAAAAGATAATAGCCTTTCATTGATTTTTAGAGCTTTATATGATAATATTAATAGGTAAAATTTTGAATAAATTCTTTATTTTTGAATAGGAGGTTTTTGATTTGTTAGAAATTTTAAAGGCCATATTCCTTGGTATTGTCCAAGGTATTACAGAATGGCTGCCTGTAAGTAGTACCGGACATATGATTCTTGTAGACCAGTTTCTACATCTTTCAGGTTCTGAGAAATTTATCAGTACTTTCCTTGTAGTAATACAGTTTGGATCTATATTAGCTGTACTGATGATTTATTTTGAAAAGCTAAATCCATTTTCAAAAAAGAAAAGTCCAAAAGCAAGAAAAGCCACTTGGGATTTATGGATGAAGGTTATAATTGCTGTCATACCATCAGGAATTATAGGAGTTTTGTTTGAAGATCAAATAGATAGAGTATTCTTCAAACCTTCTGTAGTAGCTGCAGCTCTTATTATCTATGGTATCATAATGATATGGCTTGAAAATAGACATAAAAGACCTAAGATTACAAAATTCAGCCAATTATCATATAAAACAGCCCTTTATATTGGTATGTTCCAGATTCTTGCACTTGTACCAGGTACCTCAAGATCAGGTTCTACTATTATAGGTGCGGTTTTAATAGGTACATCAAGATATATAGCAGCGGAATTTTCATTCTTCCTTGCTATACCTACTATGCTAGGAGCAAGTTTACTTAAACTTCTAAAAGCTGGATTTACATTTAGTGCCTTTGAATGGTTAGTTATGTTTGTAGGATCATTCGTTGCATTTATAGTATCTGTTATAGTTATAAAGTTCTTCATAAACTATATAAAGAAACATGACTTCAAGGCATTTGGTGTTTATAGAATAGTTTTAGGTTTGATAGTATTCCTATACTTTGCAATAGTTAAATAGAAAATATTATTTTAAACATAAATTTACCACTGCATAAGCAGTGGTTTTTTATTTATATTATCTTTTTACAATACTATATATCTCCTAATATTCTTATTATATCGCTATTATCACTTGTATATGAAACTATTATACTAAGACATTCTTCCGCCCTTGTCATACCTGTATATACCTTGTTCAAATCCCCTACAAAATCATTTACCTGATAGTCTTGACTATCCTTTTCTATATTGTGGTTATATAGCATTTCCAGCTCACAAAGGACTATAACCTTGTAAGAAAGCGACTTTATAGAATATATATTAGATATAGTGATCCCATCTTTAGGTGTTATATTGGTTACTGTATCATCTGCAAAAATATATTCTATCCCAGTATCTTCAAGAGATTTTCTCAGCATATACTGGAAATATATCATTTTCCCATTTTTTAACCTCTTTTTATTATATGGATAAACAATAGCTATATCTTCAGGAGAATATCCTAAATCGTTTATCATATGTTGAACTTCCCATATAACTGAACTAATTTGATCATCTAAGTCCTCTACTCTTACAATATTAACAGACTGATTGTTCTCCCATGTAAAGTTCGTTTTCTTATAAACGTCCGTTTCAATATTTTCTCTAAGACTTTTTATAAAACTATTAGCTCTATCACAATATCTGTTGACAAATTCTACTATTTCTTTACCTTGTCTATAGTTTTTATCTAAATAAATTTCATCTTCATATTCAATTGCCCTAATATTACACTTAAATATATTTAAATTATTATTTATATTGTATGCCTTACATACACTCGCATTAAATATATTCTTAGTACTGTATAAAAATTCATTTACAAGTATAACTTCTTCTTCACTAAGATTTTCTGCCTCATCTACAAATATCCCCTTATACATCTTCTTATTTTTCATTGTATTGTTAATCTGCTTCATAATATTTATAAATGATTTATCATAATTTTTCTTTAGCATATTATAATTAATAACCAAATTATTCGCCTTAGCTAGTTTGAATATAAAAGAACTAAATGTAAAAACCTCTATATTAGATGTATCCACATTTAATATCTCAAGTAATTCTTTATATCTATTGCATTGTTGCTTTGTAAATGACAAAAGAAGAAACTTGTGATGAGGATAAATTTTAGAAAGCTTTATTATTCTCCCTAATAACAAAGAGCTCTTACCAGTTCCTGAGCCTCCTACAATCAAATGATTTCCATAATTTGCAGATGCAATTTCTGTAATTTGCTTTTCCTCTAACATACAAACTTTATAACTTATCTCATCATGTTTAAAGGATATTTTCTTGAAAAAAGGATTTAAATTCAAATCCTCAGTAACTGTAAAATACTCATTGCATATACCAAATATAAACATAGAAAGTTCAATCTCATCATTTTGTTTACTTAGATGCTTATCTAAAAGATTCGTATCCTCTGCAAGTTCCTTAGCTTCATTCCCCACTATAACATACTTATCGATAAAGTTTACCATATCGTACTTTTCTTCTATAAACTCTATATTAGGCATTGCAAATATATAGTTAAAATGAATATTTGGATAGTGTTTGCTCATATTTTTACACAAAAGTTCATATTCTTCATTCATTATTTCAAGTATTTCTTCATCTAAAAAAGAAAATAATTCTTCTGTTGTATCCATAAATTTTATAAATAATATAGAATTATTTCTTATATATAATATATCAGTGTTTACACCCTTAAAAGGTATTACCTTTGGTATTAATAAATCACCGTCTTTCGCATTTCTGTATATATTCTTTTCGATATCTTTTAGCTTTAAAGCTTCTAAATTAGATTTTATATCTTTATAGTTTTTCAATATCATTACCTCCTACAAAAGAGAATACCTTTCCGTAATCTCGGAATAATCATTTTAACATTTATAAACTAACATACCATAAAATTTCATATAACGGAATTTTATAAATATTTATACTTCTATTATATCAGACATTGGACTATACTTGAAATAAATAATATAATATACGCAGCTTTATTTAATAAATATCAGCTGCGTATAGATAATTTTACTAAACTATTCTTTAATATTAGATCTTAAGTTCTTACATTATTTATTGACCAAATAATCTTCTAATATTTCCTTTTACTTTTTACAGTCGCAATGACCCTCATGCTCACCACTATGGCAGTTGCATGATGTGTCGTGACTGTGACCTTCCTCTTGGTATCTGCAAGGCTCTTCATTTTCATGATGCTCCTCCTGGCAATTACAAGAAGCGTGATGATGGTGTTCATGATGCATCTGAACTGCAGCATTTACCATTTCCATTAACCTTGTATAGCTTTCTTCTGCATTTTGTCTAGCTATATCTATATTTTCTTCACCTTCGATCAATTCTTCAGAAAATATATCTTGACCACCCTCTATAAAACTATCTGCCATTTCCCCACATATTTCAGATAAATATGCCATATTAGAAACGAGATTTTCCATGCTATTTTCAAAATTTTTATATACATAACCTGCCATGCCATACATATCAGATATTTTTTTATAAGATTCCATACTTCTTTCAAAATCAGTTAAAAAATTTATAGCATCTTCTTTAGGCATTTCATATACTTTATTATCCATTCCATAGGCTGTTACAAGTGTATCTTTCATATAAGTCATAGCAACACTTATTATTGAAAATACATCTTTTAGTGTGTATGACTTATCATATTTTACTTCATGTATTATCTGTTTGCTAAAATTAAAAGTATTAGACTCATACTCTTCTATAGTTAATTTTATGTCTCCAAGTTCTTCAAGCCTTTTTGTCATAGCTACAATATCCTGATCAAATATATCTGTATTTTCGTCTTGCATCATTAGCATGGCGTACTCAGCCATTACTTTATTCCCCACCATTAAAACCTTTACCGGTGAAAAATCATGCTTCATATCGATATCAAACTTATTTTTCTTTATATTTATTTTGAACTCTATTTTATTTATCTTCTTCATAGAAACCTCCAACTTTAGTTATTATATAATTTAGTAACTTATATTCTAGTTAAATAATAACATCTCAATAAAAATTCTTCAATCTATTTCCAACTTATAAATCTTAAAAATATTATTTTTATTTTTAACTTTTTAAAATTTATTCTCGTCATTGACTTTTTATTTTTTAGTTTCTTTTTTATTTAGTTAAAAATTAAAGCGAGTCTATAAAATTCCTATTAGTTTTTTTTAGGGATTTTACAAACTCGCAAATACAATTTTATAATATTAGATTTGTTTTATAGTTTATTTATAGTTATAAAAATACTCTTCTATCTTATAAAGATTCTTTATATATATTTCTTACAACTTCTTTTGTAGCTTCTATTGGAGCACATCCAAGAAGCCCATCTAGAGAAGGTGTAGTAAACGCCAAATCAGCTAATTTATCTAAGTCACTTTCAGTAAATCCTTCATCTTTAAGTGTTTGAGTCAAACCTACTGACTTTAGCCAATCTCTTGTTAACTCTGCTGCTTTTTCAGCATTTAAATCTTTAGCACCTGAGAATATTGGCTCAAAAATTTCTTCTATAGTTTCTTTCTTTGCATCAAAACATTGTTTTACTACCGCCGGAAGAAGTATTCCTAATCCATATCCATGTGTTAAATCTGTTTTTATAGCACTTAGAGGATGTTCCAAGGCATGAGTAAAATGAAGGAGTCCATTATCAAATGATGTTCCTGCTATCATAGAGGCATATGATAAATAGTATCTTGCTTCTATATCTTTTCCATCTTCTAAAGCTTTTGGAAGATATTCATGTACCAATCTTACAGTTTCTTTAGCACATAGTATACTAAATGGATTTGCAGCTAAGCTTGTTGCTGCCTCAAATACATGATTTATTGCGTCTACTGATACTGACATAGTCTGGAATTTTGGAAGGCTTGTCATAAGAGCTGGATCGTCTATAGCATACATCGGATATATGCAATCATATGCTATGGCTGGTTTATATTCTTTTTCTGGTATAGATACCACAGCGAATCTATCAACTTCTGTTCCTGTTCCATGAGTAAGATTTATAGCTATTACTGGAGCTGCTTCTTCTGGCACAAACTTTAATTCATAAAGTTCTGCTGCTGTTTTTTCTGGATATTTTAGTAATATTGCCACTGACTTGGCAGAGTCTATAGGGCTTCCACCGCCGATTCCTATTACTGCTTTGGCAGATATTTCTTTACCAAGCTTTGCCGCTTCATCTACATCTAAATGCTGAGGATTGGGTGTTATCTTATCAAATAATGCATATTCAATATTATTTTCTTCTAAAGCCTTACTTACAACATCCCATGCACCTGTTTTTTTGTACGCAGATTTTCCTGTTAATATTACTACTTTGTCTAAACCTTTATAAGCAAGTTCCTTGGCTATATCGTTAAATTTTTGTATAGCACCTGCGCCTAAATATGTTGTTGTCTTAACTCTTATTTCTTTTACTTCATTTACGTTAATATCTTTTTCCCACATTTTAAATACCTCCAAAGTAACTTTATTAAGTATATGTCAATAAAAGTAGTTGGTTGTTATGTTTATATATCTTTAACTTACTTTTATTTAATTTGTATTATATACCTTTTTCGTTAATTTGTAAACATTTCCTTTTAAATTTTGTTATTTTTTTCTCTATCTTTTTTCTGATTTTTATTTTACATTCTATTTCTAACATTATACTCACAAGAAAGCATTTTATAAATTTTAAAAAAGGAACACCTAAATAGGTGTTCCTTTAAATTCTTTTCTTTTTTCTTTTTGTTTTCTATTTATCTTATACTTGCATTACTTTGAACTATTACAGGAGTTCCTACAGATACGTTATTATATAAAACTCCTACTGCATTTAATGGAGTGTTTATACAACCATGTGAACCTGCATAAAGATATCTATTGCCACCATATACTGGTTGCCAATAAGCATCATGTATTCCTATACTTCCGTTAAATGGTATCCAATACTTTACAGGTGACGCATACCCCGGTCCTCTTAATACTACATTTCTCATTTTGCTCTTTATTGTGAACATTCCAGGAGGAGTTGCCATACCTTTATTAGGATTTCCTGAAACTATCGGAGTTGAAACTACTGCCTTATTATCCTTCCAAACCCACATATGCTGTGTTTTCAGATCTATTTGAACATACTTCTTACCAAGATTCATAGCACCCTTTGGAGCTTCCTTCTTTGTATAACTTGGAATAAGATTATAGTATGATTTTCCACTATTAAGCATATCTGCAAGCTTATTTACTTCTTTATTAGTATCTATTACAGCTCCAAAACCTGATTTATCTATTACTATATTACCGTTTTTCTTATATGCATATGCACTAGAAGAATTGTCTACTATTGAACTTAAATCAATATCTGATACAAATCTGTTTAGCATCTCTTTATTGAACTCAATATTAAACCCATTGTTGGAATTACAATTTATCATTGCTAAGATGCTATTACCATCTAGAGTTTTCTTATTTCCAGCTACATTATAAGTTATAGTTATATGTTCATAAGACATCATTTTATTGAAAGCATCTTCTGCCTTTTTATTATTTCTATTTACTATAAAGTCAGACATATTTTCCATATATCTTCTAAAGTTTTTGCCACCGCTTACTTGAACCATACTTGTAAGTGTGTTTCTGTTATTATTTAAGTTCTTCATCTGTTCATATGTAAGCCCTCTATCTTCTGAGACCAACATAACAGGACCTTCCTCAAATGTAGATTCTCCACTTTCCTGTCTTTTTCTATCTGTTTTTATATTATCATTTCTTTTATCTTCTATATTTTCAGTTGAAATATTTTGATTCGATATAGTTTTATCTTCATCAGATTTTATAGTTATATCCTTTAAATCTTCACTTTCAGTTGAATTTATTTTAGAATTTTCCTCATTTATACTTTCTTCCTTTGAAGATATATTTTCTTTTACTTCTCCATCGTCTTTCTTACTAATGCTTGCATCTAAATTTTCTTTTTCTAAATTATCTACTTTTGTTTTTCTGGATTACTTTTTTCAGCTTCAATATAAGCTACATCTTCACCACTGTTGTTACTAGCAATAATTCCAGCATTTATTAAAACCGAATCTATTAATTTAGACGGGTTTCTGCTTCCATCATCTGCTATATAAACTGCCTTGTAATTTTTATAAAATTTATCTATTAATTTTAAATTTGTTTCCTGTCTATTACTACCAGAGATACGTTCTACATTTCTAGCCACACTTTCAAAACTATTTGGTAAACTGGACTTCCCACCTATTAGATATACATTTCCTATGGCTAAATTTTTTAAATTTAATTTTATTTCTTCAGATTTATTTTTATCTGCAAAGATTATAGGAGCGTTATTTTTCGCTGCTACTGCACCTGCTCCTGCAGCATCTGCCAATCCCCTTATCCCATTGACTACAAAAGCTTCTTCTAATTTTCCACTAGAAAAATCTTTCAATCTTTTTGCTATATTTACAGAAGTTTCTACTCTAGTATTTCCCGATATCCTCTCTACTTTGTATCCTTCAGACTTCAATCTATCTTCTACATTTTTTGAAACAGAATTATAACCACCTATTATAATAACTCTCTTTGAATTTAATCTCTTTATTTCCTCTTTACTTTCCCACTTTAAAGCATTGCTATCTGTTAAAAGAACGGGGGCTTTTAGCTTACTCGCAAGCGGTGCAACAGAAAGAGAATCTGCAACAGCTTGTGAATTTACAAGCATTACATTTTCAGATCCCTTATCCCATCCATTCTTAGATATGCTAACTGCTGTTGAAAATCTATCATTACCACTTATATCTTTTACTATAGATTCATCAGCATAAGAGCTAATAGATAATATTGGAGCCAATAATGCTGCCAAAGAAATTGCTACTATTGATTTTTTTATAAATTTATTCATAATAATACCTCCCAAAGGTTTTCCCTATATCTATAGTATATCTAATTAACTGCTTTACTTTCAACATCTTATTGGTAACAATATTGTCTTTCATCATTATAAAAAGTAACAGTTTGTTATTATATATTATTTTAGAAAATAGGATAATTTTTTTATTACTTTATAGTAAATAGCAAAATATTGATTATATTGTTTCAATTTTAGAGATATATTTATTTTTTTCTTTCTAAATTAATGAATGATATTTCTCTTTAATTTCACAAAGTTAATACTTTCGTTTCTTTTTTGTAATATAAAGCACTTTCATTCTTTCGCTTTATTAAAACAAAAATTTTTTTTGTGCAACCATTGATATTTTTTTATTTTCTTATATTAATTTGTTCTTTTATATGTTTTTATGGTAGAATAAATACATTAGAATAAATTAAGAAATAATTAAGGAGGATATTATGACTATCGCTGATAAAAATTTTAAAAAGCTATGTATGGACATACTAAATAGTGGAAATAATACTTTAGGAGAAAAGGTTAGACCTAAATATGCAGATGGAACTCCATCTCATACATATTTTGTAAATCAAGTATTTGAAAAGTATGATTTATCAAAAGGTGAACTTCCTATTTTAACATTAAGACAAACTGCTTGGAAGTCAGGAATTAAAGAAATTCTTTGGATTTACCAGGACCAAAGTAATGACTTAGATCTTTTAAAGAACAAGTATTCTATCACATGGTGGGATGAATGGGATATTGGTAACAGAACTATAGGACAGAGATATGGTGCAACTGTTAAAAAATATGACTTAATGAATAAGCTTTTAGACGGTCTAAAGAATCAACCTTATGGTAGACGTCATATTATTAACCTTTATCAGGAAACAGACCTTGAATCAACTAAGGGCTTACACCCTTGTGCTATGGAAACTCAGTGGAGTGTAAGAGATGGATATCTTGATATGACTCTTATTCAGCGTTCTTCAGATGTTCCAGTTGCAAATGCAATAAATAAAATACAATATGTAGCTCTTTTAATGATGGTTGCAAGACATGTTGGTCTTGAAGCAGGTGTATTCTGCCACTATGTAAACAATGCGCACATATATGATAGACACATTGAACAGGTAAAAGAACTTTTAAATAGAGAGCCACAAGAAGAAGATGACAATAAGGTAAGGCTAGTTCTTAATCCTGAAAAAACTAATTTTTATGATTTTACTATAGATGATTTTAAAATGGAAAATTACAATCCTATAAAACCTAACTTAAAATTTGAATTAGCAATATAGTTTTATATAGAAAAGAGGTATTAAATGTATAATAATATATATATTATCGTTGCAATGACGGAAAAGACAAATGCTATTGGTATCGATGGTGGTATGCTTTATCATTTAAAAGACGATTTAAAATATTTCAAGGAAACAACTTTAAATCATACAATAGTTTGTGGAAGAAAAACATATTTTAGTTTTCCAAAAAGACCTCTTCCAAATAGAAAAAATATTGTCTTAACTAGAACTGATAACACTTTTGAAGGAGCCTCTACGCTTCACTCAAAAGAAGAAGTTTTAAAATATGCCAAAGATAATCCCAGTGAAGAGATATTTATTTGTGGTGGTGACAATGTGTATGCTCAATTTATGGATTCAGCTTCAAAATTATTTGTTACTATTATAGAAGAGAAGGAAAAAGTATCTGCTGATAGTTTTTTCCCTAATATAGATAAAAAAATTTGGAAAATATCTAGTGTTTCAGACTATATATGCCCTGAAAATGCACCTAGATACAGATTTTTTATATTTGATAGAATTTAATTAAAAATAAGCAGCAAGTTTACAAATTCAATTGTATCCTTGCTGCTATTTTTTATCACTAAAAACATATTATTTATCAAATATATATTATTGCTTTTAAGTGTCAATAATATTATTTTTATATTTCACAAAAGCTTATTTTATAAAAGTGATTGAAGGTATTCTTTATCTATTACTCTTATTTTTTTCTTTTCTAACTCAATAATTCCTTCTGTATCTAAAAACTTTAATTCTTGATTTAAACTACTTCTGTTTACATGTAGTATGTCTGCCAATACTTCCTGAGAGTTTGGTATTTCAATTATTTTATCAGGATTTTTTACATGTAAAAGCCAAAAACTAAGCCTGTCTAACACTCTTCTATATTGAGTACATCTTATTATCAACTTGCTATAACAACAGTATTCTGCTACAAATCTTAGTATATTGTGAAGAAAAACCTGATCATTATCAATAATCGGTATGAGATCTTTTACCTTAAGCCATACTACTCTAGATTTCTTTAGGGCATATGTATTTGAAAAATTCTTCTTAATTCCGCCGTATACTAAGTAAAATGGAAATGCATCTCCAGCAAAATAGTATGATGAATTTAATTCCTTTCCTTCTGAAGTATATTCTGTTGCTTTTAAAGCTCCAGTAAGTATTATACATACAGATTCAATAGCTTCCCCTTCACTCGATACTAACTCATTTGCCTTATATGATTTTTCTTCTTTTGGCATATTTTCTATAGCTTTTTTTGATTCTTCTGATATACCTTCAAATATCATCCTGTCCCAAAATAAATCATTCATACAACTCACCTCGTCCAACTTTTACACATTACTATAATTATATAATCTATACATTAACAATATTATATCATGCATTATTATTCAGAATTGATTGTTTTTTTAACTATTTGATATATATTATATATATAATTAGAAATTATTACCCATAAACTTATTTTTGTATTTAAAACTCTATTTATCTTATTTTTCTATAACATTATCTCCTAATATAGATATATTCTTTTTATAATAAACTAGCTTTTTCTGTAAATAATTTTATTTAGACATTTTAAACAGAAAAAGTGATACAGTTATAGAAATATTACCATGAACTGTATCACCTTTCGTCAAATATAGCTAAGCTAAATTTAGACATTTGTGTTTATATAAATCATTTTTTATAGGCATTTTTTTAACAAATACAATTATATCTTTTTTATTTTTTCAATTCATTTATATTTTTATTTATATTCTTTTCCATTGGATAGATCTTATTATCATTATTACCAATAGACCTAGACCAACATAACCATTAAGTACATACACTACATTTACTAATGAGTCAAATTTTAGTATTAATCCTATTACAGCTCCTGCAACACCTAAAACAACTGCTAAAACTTTAAACTTAGTAGTTTTTTCCTTTGCAAATCTTGCTATTACAGACCACAATAATGGAACAGAAGTTGTGTATATTCCCAATAAAATTATTATTGAAAACACATTTGCCAACATAGGATGAATTTTTCCTGCTAATATAAGAGTTGGTATTTGAGTGCCTTTTAAACTTCCTATTGAGAAGAATATTCCCAGAGACATTAAAAGAACCGCCAAAGAAAATCCTGCAGCACCTCCAAAGGCACCTATCTTACCTTCCTTATCACTATTTGCACCTGCTCCAACCTGTCCTAGAAAAGCTGCTAGCCACAACATACAAAAACCTACATATGATCCAGCTGCAAGAAACCAATTAGTGGATGCTACTTTTATTTCTTTATTAGCCACTAGTTCGTGTATTATCTTTGGAGCTTCTTTTGCTCCATCAAGATTTGTAAATATACTTACAGCTCCTACAAATATGGCTATTATAACTATTACTGGTCCTATGTTACCTATTACTTCAACTATTCTACTTAGTCCAAACAAAACAGTTACAACGGCTAAAGTTGCCATTAATATTCCACCTGCATATGGTGACCAACCGTAGTGTTGTGAAGTAGTTGCACCTGCTCCTCCGATCATTACTGTAAATGAAAGGAAAATAAAGAAAATTGAAAAATAGTCATAAAATGTTCCCAAAGCTTTTCCACAATAATATCTATATATATCGTTTGGAGTAGCAAATTTATTATTATAACCAGCAGATATAAAGCTTATCCCCACATAGCTTAGCAGTATGAATGTTACAAATACTCCCAAAATACCTTTGTAACCCCAAGCTGCAAAATACTGCATTACTTCTTGTCCTGTTGCAAATCCTGAACCAATTAACAGAGCTATAAATGCTCCTGCATAGTTTACTACCTTACCAAACTTTACTACTTCTTTAGAATCTTTCATAAAAATCCTCTCCCTTAAAAAAATAACCAGGGACAGATATTTACTGGCCCTGGTTTTTCTGTGTATTACAATAAGTTAGTTATTTGTAGGCCTTTTTAATTTAGAACATTGTAGGTCCATCTACTTCTGTAGATAAAGCTTCTATTGCTCTGTCTACTAATGAATTTCTCAAAGAAAATTCCTTTTTTCCCTTTTCTGGATTACCTACTGGATAAGGTATTGCAACAGTAGGAACTATTCTATTAGCTCCAACTGACTTTGATATTGTAACTATTGTAGCCATATGTACAATAGGAATTCCATATCTTTCTATTTCTTTGACCATCGTTGCACCGCAACGAGTACAAGTTCCTCACGTAGAAGTTAGGATAACGCCATCTACACCAGCATCTTTTAATTCTTGTCCTATTTCAGTACCAAAAGTAATAGAATTTCCTATTGCTGTTCCTGTACCTGTAGTAGTGTAGAACATATCGAATACTTTTCCAATTTTGCCTTCTTTTTCAAGCATTCTTAAAGAGTCAAGTGGAACAACTCTATCTGGATCTTCATTTGCATATACTGGGTCATATCCGCCATGTATTGTACAGTAATCGCCTTTTAAAGCATCTAGTTTTGATACATCATACTTACCCCACTTCTGAGCCGAAGCTGACTGAATTCTATCTGGATTTCCTAGTGGAACTATACCACCTGAAGTAACAAGTGCAATAGTTGCTTTTGACATATCCTTTATTGCAGGAGCTGGATCTACAGTATCAAATACAGGCATTGGAAGTTCAGTCTCAAACTCCTCACCATTCAATCTCTTCATCAATAGCTCTACTGCTCTTTGAGAACCAGTTTTTTCAGAGAATACTGTCAGTCTCTTTCCTTGAGCAAAATAATTATCTACATCAGGCTTTACAAGTTCTCCATTTAATATTTTTTCACTTATTTTTGCCATTATCGGAAGTGCTTTTCTCATTTTTGCTGCTGAATCACCAGTTTTCGCTACATAAGCTACTTTTCTAGCTTCTTCAAGACCTGGATTTTCTTCATACATACCTGATACTACAGGAATTCCTATCTCCTTAGCGAAAAATTCTGCAACCCCTTGGCATGCCATTCCATAACGACCTGCATTAAATGCTGGACCAGCCACTACAAGATCTGGCTTTATTTCATCGTTTATTTTCTTTAAAAACGCTATTGCTTCATCTTTATTTTCATTAAAATAGTTGTCACCACATATTACAGTTGCAACTACTTCGCCTGCATCACCTAGTTTTTGAGCATAAGCTGCTGCTGGCCCAACTGCTTCTTCTTTTAACATAGGAGGTATATCTGCCTTTTCTTCTCCTCCTATCTGTCCAAAGAACTGATTTAGATAGTATAAGATTTTCTTATTTGACATTTTTCTTCCTCCTTAATATAATTCTACAGTTGCATTATGTGTACCTATTTCAGAAGTAGAACCTATAACTGCATTTAATTCACACTTCATTGTTCCGTCTTCAGGATTGTAAGCTCCTGCCCATCCACCTGCTATATTTGCAACAGCTTCTGGATCTCCTAGCACCTTGTCTGCCTTCCCTAGCTCTACAACATGAGAAACATTTCCTGTAGATACAACAGCAACTGCTTCTTTTGCTACATCTGTAAGTGGTTGGCTCATTCCATCCCAGCCAGAACACTCATCTGTAATAAGAACTGACTTTATACCCTGTTTTTCAACTCTTGAGCAAATCATTACAAGGTCTGAATCTGGATTTCCATAACCTTCTTCAGAAACTATTACACCATCTGCTCCAAGGGCCTTACATAATTTTGCTGTATAGTCGCAAGAAACAAACTTACCATCTAAAGTAGTCTTTTCAGGAACAAGAACTACACCTATAAAGTTTATTTCTTTTCCATGAAGTTTATAAAGTTCTTTTATTACTGCATTATTTTGATGCTGATAAGTAGTTATCTTATCACAAGCGGCAACACAGTTACCACTTATTACTGCACCGTCTAGTTCTTCATTAGGATGCATGAAAGTAGGTAGTATATGAGCTGAATCTACACCATATATGTAACTAGCATGTAACAAGCCCTGAGATATAAGCATCTCTGCATATACAACCTTAGGAAGATTTGGATACTTTTCAGTTTCCTCATCATTATCTCCCATTTCAAATATTTCTATATCATTTGATTCAAGATCTTTTGCCGCCATACCCACTATTTCAGAAGCTCTTAAACCAACTACTCTACAAGCTTCTTCATGTTCATGAGGATCTAAACCATCTATTACACTTATATCCACTACGATATTATTTGTTTTAGAAAATGGAGTCCATTTGGCACCTTCTCCCCACATATCAATAACACCTTCTTGGAAACCTACTATATCACCAATAGTAACAATTGCAGATCCATCTAAAATATTAACTATACCGTTACCAAGCTGTGCTACATCTGAAGTTACACCTGCAAATCCAGCTGCTCCCTCAACTTTATATCTAGGCTGGATAACATCCTTAACTGGTATTATTCTTGTCTTTTCGCCTGGCTTTGCCAAATCAATTTTTATATCCTTTACATTTGGCACCTTTTTTAATTCTGCGATTATTGAATCTTTGTCTAGTACTAATGTAGTACCGTCTACCTTTGTTTCGCTTCCAAATTTAACATCAGTAATTGGAATTCTTCTAAGTTCTAGTTTCAATACATTCACCCCTTCTTATATTTTATTAATACACTTCATGAAACCATTTTCCTTAATTGCAGATATAATTAAATCATAATCTATGATTTCATAATCTTTTCTATTTCTTACATCAACATTTCTCTGTCCCATTGTAATATCGTATTTTTGAATACTATCATCTATTATTTCCATTGATATTTCATCTACTTCTTGGGGATTTGCTGATATAAGAATTGATCTAGTAGGAGAATACATCATTCTGATACTAGCAGCTAAGGGATAAGATATCATCTTATAACCTATATGTACCATATCTCTAGTTTTCTTGAGAACATCCTTAAAATCACCATCCACAAGAATAATGTTAGAAAACTCTTTTTCGATTTTAGAATTATTTGTTATTATTAAAAAATCTTTTTCTGAGCTTCTTTCTTTTTCAAACTCTTTAGCAATTCCTAGTGTATAGTTTTTGTCAAGAATATTTTTTGTAATACAATCCGCCATTCGCATCCATCCTCCTTCTTAATTTGATTAATATTTAACTACTAAGTCCAAATTTATTTCTCTTTAATAGCCAAATTTATAAATGATTTTTAAGCGCAAAATACCCAGTATTTCTTTATTAAATTTAAGAAATTCATCTTTTTACATTTTTATTTATTGCTTTCCCTATCATTGATTTAATAATAACAAATTTAGTAAAAGTATAAAAGTTGTTATTCCAAC
>Michael_p1__coassemble_784_pt1 | contig 51024 bp, 69 predicted proteins | sample Michael_p1__metabat2_high_PE_009 | metagenome-assembled genome bin Michael_p1 | reverse complement strand
CTTGTATGTTTATTTAAAACATTGTAATATATTGGTATAGGGTATTTAATATTATTTCATTTTATATAAATTTTTATTTATTTTGCTTTAAGGAGGCGATTTTTTTGAGTAATATAAATGCTGATGATTTACGTGAGCTAAAAAAACTTCTTGATGAAGGTGTTATTAGCCAAGAAGAATTTGATAAGAAGAAAGCAGAGTTCTTAGATGAAGATTTTCAAGACAAAGATAGTCTAGCTAAAGAAAAATCTGCTAATTTTACAAAACAATCAACAAGTGAAAATGAAGTAAATAATAAAGATGAAAAATATCCACAATCCAAAAAAAATGATTCAAATGAAAATTCAAATGATGATGAAAATCAAGATAATTACCCTAATGAAGAAAAAAATTCTAAATCTTCTAGCTCAAAATCAACTGCAATCGTAATTGTTGGTATTGTAGCCATTATAGCAATATTTGCTATGTATATGAACAATAAAAACAAAGAAGAACAGGCAAATCAAAGTACAAAACCTACAGAGCAATCACAAACAATTGAGTCATCTCAAGAAAGTAACGTAACTAACGACTGGAAAGACTTTGATAACAAGTCTTGGTCAGATTTCAAAGATATAAATCAAAAATACAGTGATTTAAAGAATACTGTTAAGGACATGTCCAACCCAGAACGTAAGGATGCAATCAATCAGGCAAAGCAATACTTTACAGACAAGGAAAACTCTCTTGACTATGGTAAAAATGATGACCAAAATAAATATCTAGACCGTATGAAAAATGTATGCCAACAAGCAAAATCAGTTTGTGATGATGCCATAAATTCTTCTAACAGCGAATCTGAACTATCTAATATAAAGGATAAACTTGCAGGCATTGAAGATGAAATGTCTAATATTGCCAACAAAAGACCTGATCTTCTAAAAAAAGCTGGTTACACAGAAGAAGAAATCAAAGAAATTATAGAGAAAATCAAGGGCGACCTTGGAATGAATTAATAGCTAAATAATACAAAATATGGTAGCATATGAAATTTAACTGTATCTATGCTACCATACTTGTATATAGTAGATTATTTAAAATAATAAATAAAAATTCTTTCAAAAATATATTCAAAATATAGAGTATCTAAAGATGAAATTAAATACATTTTTTAATTTATATAAATTTATATTATAAAGGGGGTACTAACATGAAATTAAATTTTGATATTTTCAAAAAATCAGCTCTTTTAATACTATTATTAGTTATTTTTTCAGGCTCTACTTCTTTTGCAGAAATTAACATTAAAAGAATTTCTGGAAATGATAGATATGAAACATCTGCAAATGTAAGTTCTGAGAACTTTACAAGTTCCAAATATGCCATTATCGCTAGTGGTGAAAAATACCCAGATGCAATAATGTCTGGAGCAATCTCTACCCAAGTCACTGCACCTATTTTGCTAGTTGGTAAAGATTATATTCCTCCAGAAGTTATCAAGGAATTAAAAAGACTTAATTGTCAAACAATCTTTTTAATCGGTGGAAATAATACTATTTCAACTGACACAATCTACAATATTTACAAACAAACTGGAATCTATCCTAGAAGAATTGCTGGAAAAGACAGATTTGAAACTGCTAATAGAATAAATGATTTAAGATTGGAATTAAATGGTACTACATATGATGATTTATATGGAATCACTTGGCATTATTATGGAGCAGTAAGTGGATATAATTTCTATGATGCTCTTTATGCTGCACCATATGTTGGACTTGCAAAATTTGATACAAAATGGCTTTTACAACTAGAATTCTGCAACAATACTTTTGACTTTGATAATAGTGATATTGGTTCTGGATTTATAATTGGAGATGTAGATGTTATAAATAGAAACGGTGCATATTATCCATCACTTACAAGGGGTAAAAATAGATATGAAACTTCTGTAAAAATAGCAGAATCTTACTCTATACCATATTCAATAAACTATAATCCAGATACAGTTGTTATTACAAGCGGTGAAGATTATCCTGATGGACTTAGTTCTGCAGGAATTACAGCTATTTATACTGCTCCAATTCTTCTAACGCCAAAGTATCATCTTGATAATTCTGTAAAAGACTATTTACAAAAAAATAATATAAATACAGTATTCATAGTCGGTGGTGAGAATTCAGTATCAAGAAATATAGAAAAAGAAATAAGAGAATTAAAATAAATTATTAAATAAATTATATTAAAATAGTTTTTCTTAAACCATTATTATAAAAACTATTATTTATTGGAGGTATATTATGTTAATTAAAAAAATAAAAAAAGCATGTTTAATAGCATTAACTCTATTATTTCTATCATCTTCAACTTCCTCTGCAAGTATTGATATTACAAGGATATCTGGACATGATAGATTCGATACTGCTATTAATGTAAATGATAATTTTATTAATTACGCAGATAATAACAATGCCGTTTTATCAAATGGAAATGAATTTAAAAATTCTTTATACGGTAGCTATATTGCATCAACACTTAGAATTCCATTTTATTTAAATTCTGGTTCCCATGGAATAAAAACAAAAATACTCAATGAACTTGCAAATAAAAAAGTCAACCATGTTTATATACTAGGCGACTACAAATCTATGGATAAGAGTATAGATAATACACTTCTTTCTAAAAACATAAAATTTACTAGAATTTATGATAAAGTAAAATTCGATAGTTATAACCAATGTAATTATGTTGATAGCATACCTAAGCAAGCAAATTCATTAATTTATGATGCCTATCACGAAAATGAACCCTTAGGAGACATTGGTAGTTGCATAATTATTAATGATAATAAATTCCCAGATATGTTATCTGCCATACCTTTTGTATCTCAAACTGCAATATATGATTCTACAAAGCTATTCAACTATAAAGGTTATGATTCTATGGATGGATTCCAGTTTATAATAGGTGGTTTTGATTCTGTGCCAGCATATATCAAAACTTTTATGGGAACTGACGCCCCTGGATTAAACGACCACCATTTTACTGATCCAGAAACTGGGGATATTTTTAAATACTATAGTGGAAGATTATCTGGAAAAGACCGATATGAAACAGCAACAGAAATTGCAAAAGCATATGAAATAGTACTTGAAATGGATGTTTCAAATATAATTCTTGTAAATGGAGAAAATTTCCCTGATGCACTAACTTCAGGAATAGCTTCGGTGTACACACAAGCACCTGTATTACTAACTCAATCAAATAAATTGAACCAATATACAAAAGACTATCTAAAAAAACATCCTATTAAAAATGTGATCATAGTCGGTGGCGAAAATTCAGTATCAAGAGATATAGAAAAAGAAATAAGAGAATTAAAATAAAGTGTATTAAAAAACCCCAAGAATATTGAATTCTTGGGGTTTGTATATACTTTGCAATATAAAGTACGAACTATCTCTTTGAGAAAATAAATCGTTGAAATATCAATGTTTTTTCTTTTTTTGAGTATTACATGAGTATTATTAAAATAAAAGCCACAGTTTAAACTGTGGCTTATGCTTAGCTTAGTATATATTCTTTTAATGCTTCCCCAACTATAGATTCAACAACAATAGAAAGATTTCTACTTTGTAAATCTAAATATTCTTTCTCCGCTTGTTCTTTAGATATTTCAAGCTCTGATAATAAGTTTTTAATTTCCGTTTTTGCTTCAAAAATATTCATTACTGATTTAGAGCATCTTGAATATCTTCACTAAGCATTATAGGGAGTTTATAATTTCTTACAATTTCTAATGCCCTATCATACTGTGTTCTCTTTATGCCTTTGTATGAATTTACACAGAATTGTCTTCTTATTTCACCGTGAATATCAGCATATACTTTCCCTCTAAGACTCTTATCATTATATGCATTACTCTTATATCCACCTAAACTATCTGTCGCCTTCTTCTTGATAGCTTTGTTCAAGTTCTCACACTCGATAGCAAATAGTGGTATATTTTCCTTAAACTCTATAATGCTTATATCTATATTATCTAACTTTTTATTTATGTTCTGTTGTTGCTTATCTAACCAAATTATAGCTCGTAACTCTCTGCTTAACGTCTCTCTTTCATAAAAACCTTGTTTCCTTATTGATGGTAATACTTCACTAGTTACCCACTCTGTAAACTTTTCTGCCTGTGGCTTTCTACTTTGGAATATAAGCTTGTATAAATTAGATTCATTAATAAAATCTGCTTGTTGTTTTCTTCCTAAGCTATCGATGATGTCGGTAGTACCGACCCCACCCCTATTAAGTCTTGATTTCGCATCTCTTGAATTTTTTATTTCTAAAACTCTACACACATCACTTAACATAAAGTATGGTTCTTCACTAATCAGTACAGTTCTTATTTCTCCAAATTGGTCATTTCTAAAATTCATTACTTCATTCATTATTATAACCTTCGTAGTTCAATATAATTTAAATTGATATGCTCAACTCAATAGAGTATAATATACTTATACTCTATTGAGTTATAGAACAAGTTTATCCTTTGATCTGGGTAGAAACTTGTTCTTTTTTTTATGATTTTTTACTGCAGAACAAGTTATCAACCGTTGTATCAAAATAACTTGCAATTTTTTTAGCCAGTCTAAATCCGGGAATTTGTTTGTTTGACTCTATCCTAGCATAATATTCCCGTGTAATTCCTAAATCAGATGTTTTAATATTTATTATTCCATTTTACAAATAGAGAACCTATTATTATAAGAAATATAGAAAGAATATAGTTAGCAACTATCCAGTTTAAATCCAACCTTGTCTTGTCCAAGTAGAATAAGAAACTTTGTCTCTTTAATACTTATTGCATATACCCTCTACTATCAAATATATATTCCATTCCATTTAATATTAGTGAACAATCAGATATCATACTTCCATCATCATCAAAATAAAACTTATGGCCATTATACTCAAGCCAACCTATGTGCATATATCCATTAGAATTAAAATAGTACCATTTATTGTTGTACTCTAACCAACCTGTTCGCATAGAACCGTTATTATTGAAATAAAACCAATTGTTATTATACTTCAGCCATCCTGTATGCATTATTTTTGATTGTGGATCAATATAATACCATTTATTTTTATCTTTTAACCAACCACACACTTTTTTGTTATCCTTATAAAATACCCATTTGTTATTTTCTTTTTTCCATCCGTTGTAAACTTTAACTTCACTACCAACTAATGCCGCTGCTATATTTGATGCTATATTCTTAAATCCTATTTTATGTGCTAAATCACAGTCTCCTTTATTATCACAGAAAAATGATTCAAAAAGAACTGCTGTAGGCTTTGTTTGAGCTAAAATATATAAGTCTGACCTTGATTTAGGGCCTCTATCCTTAAATCCTAACTTACTAAATAATGAGCATGCTCTTGATGCAATAGCTCTTCCTTTAGAATCATTACCATAGTATAAACATTCCATTCCATGCCCTTGACCATTAGATGCATTCAAGTGTAATTCACAAACTAAATCATATCTTCCGCTATTGGCTATTGGTAATTTATATGTTCTTTCTTCTTTCCAATTAGAAAATCTATTCTCTGGACAAACAATAACATCACATTGATGCCCTAATACTTCTAACTCCTTTTTAACATATGGAGCTAACTCTTTATTATATCTATATTCGTTCACATACCCACTTGCAGACGTACATCCACCGCCCCTTAATATACTGTGTCCTACTGATAAAAATATTCTCATCTTACTTACCACCTTTCTAAGCTTTTATTACTTCTTCTTTATAATATCATCTGTCTTGTTTAAGAACTCAGTGAAAAGTTCTGTATCTCCACCCATTTTCTTAATATTTTCGACTATAGATTTTAACTCCATTACCTCATATCCAACATATAAAACGTATACTAATGCAATGCCAATGTTGTTTGGTATTATAATAGAAAATGGTATAAATATTATAAGAAGAAGCATGGAACACAGTTTTCTTAAGATTCCATTTATTCCCTCTTTACTTTTAAAGCTATTTTGTATTTTTGCAGCTATACATCCTGTTACAAAATCTATAATCATTGTTGATGCAATTAAGCAAAGCATAAACATCATTTTTCCATCTTCTGTTATAAGAAAATTATTAAAAAATTTAACCATATTCATTTTTATATCCTCTCAAAAAAATTGACTCTCTAGAATCGATTCTAAGCCATTTTATTTACATATCTAATATATTTTTGTACCTTTAAAAAAAGAGAGAAGAGATTTAATCTCTTCTCTTGTGTAGATACTTATATTATATTAAGTTAGATTATAGAGATTCCACTCTCTGCAATTTGTAGATTATTCTACTACTAATTCTTCTAGTTCCATAGATATTAAAAGCTCTTTAACCTTATCCTTCAAGAACTTTGGAACTTGTTTGTAAGTTCTAACTCCTGCAACTATGCAAGTAACATAACACATTGCCATATCTTCTTCACCTCCTTCCAAATTAAAAAACATATAAAAAAAGAACCTTAAAATTAAAGTCCTCATTTTAACCACCTATCCTTGTGCTAATTGTTCTGTTAATTCTACTATTGCCGTAGATAATTCTAGTTTGTCGCTTTCAGATTTTTCAACTAGTTCGGCTATCTGTGTAGCATGTTCGATTTTCATTTTTTCCATTTGTTCTTTAAGTAATTCTGTTTCTGATTTTGGTATAGGTTCATATTCGGCACTTACAGTATCCGTAGACTTTGTATACACCAATCTTTTAATGTACCCAACCTTATCTGGTGGCAAATCACTCTCCATCACTTCTTTATAGAAGCATTCGAACTCTGGTTTAATATAGTATATTATGCTAATATAATTTTTTTCTTTGTTTTCATGTAATAAGTATAATTTCATTTTAGTATTCCTTTCTAAATAATCACATATTGAGGGCTTTCTTGCAAAGTAGCTATGCAATATCCATCACCTATTTTGGCACAAACAGTATCATCATCAACGTATCCAATATTTTTCGGTAGAATAGGAGTTTTCATAAATCCGATTAATTCCCCATTTGGACCTATAGCAGTAAGTGACCTTGAATCTTTCGTTTGCGATAGATATAGATTACCACTTTTATCCGTGCAAAATACAGGAGTTTGAGAATTTCCAGTTACTGGTATTTCTGTCATAAGTTCAGTTGTTTCCGTCATTGTAGAATCAAAAACTTTAAATGTATTGGCACCTGATTTCGAAGCCACGTAATATATTGGTTTTGTAGTGTTTATTCCTACAAAGGCTTCAATCCCGGATTTTTCTTCTCTAGAATATACCGTTCGAGTTTCAAAAGTGTTGGATATAACCATCACAGATAGCCCGTATGTTTGATAAGGGCTATTATAATTTCTGTGCATAGATACTGCACCGTAAGAACTCACATCTGCACCGCCGTAACCCACTGTATTATCACCCCAAGAATCTGAAACCCCTACTGAAACAATGACCTTCTTTAATTTAACGTCGTATACAAAAGCGTTAGTGTCTCCGGCAATAAAATACCTTGACTCGTTTTCTTTAGACCTTGCTATTTTATTAGATGTTGATATTATACCTGTCACGCTTTTTTGACTTCCTGAATTAATGTCTAAAGCATAACCATAACTTTCACCGTAGTAACCAGTCGAATACATGCTGTAATAAAATGTATTTTCTCCTGAAAATCCTAAACTCGTTGGACCTAAAAGTTGTTTCTTTCTACATTCAAAACTTGCAAGAATTCTATCTCTTTCGATTATATATATAGTTTTATCCTCACCTTGCATTAGACATGCCACTTTTCCAGACTTACTCATTGCAAGAATTTTATCTATCTTATGCCCTGCTAAGTTATATTGTTTTAGAATTTTATATGGGGCTACTAGATCAAGTCTTGATGGACTTATAGTGCTTCCTATTCCAAGCAACTTATTATCAATGGCGTCTTTGATTTGAGTCAATGTTCTGGCTTCTGAATTGGTTTTCTTTTTTATTGAGTTGTTCATTCCCTCAACCTTGGAATTAAGCGAACTATATAACGCATTCAAATCTAAATCCTCATTCCTTTTTGTTTCAATTTCTCGTGTTGTCATTCATTCGCCCCCTTATCCGATTAGCTCCTTAATCTTAGCCATTGCTTCGTAATGTTTGTCATTCGCTGCTTTATCCCTTTGTGTAGAGTTGTCTACAATCTTGTTAAGCTCGACAAAATCGTTGTGGTTTCTTTCAATTTCAGACATTATTAGTTGTAACGTTATATCTGTTACAGAATCCGAATCCTCCAAGCTCTTTAAAACTTCGCTTAGTTTCTTCCCTTTCGCATTTACTGTTATGTGTTCGTCGTCGAATTTTAATGCTTTAATTGCTTTGTCATTGTTCTTGTCTGCTTCTCTTAATTCTTTTAAGACAACATTAAGTTTTTTGTGTTCTTCTGTACAGTCTATTTTTTCATCTGTAAGTTCTATGTCTTTAACTTTTTCAACTTCTGTTTCTAATATTTCGAAGTTCTCTTGTACGGCTTCTATGTCTACAACATTATTATTTTCAAGCTTATTAAGCTTCAGCTTCTCTGTTTTTTTATAACCTTCCACTAAATCACCTCTTTCCCTTTAAGATCATTCCATGTAAGTTTTTTTTCTTTATAATACTTCCAATTTTTGTTATAAGCCTTAATATCGCCCCAAGTACGATATTTGAACTCAAATTTAAAGTCAAGATGTGCTGGCTTAATCAGTTCTATAGCTTTTCTAAGTTCATCTATTTTCGAAGGGACCCCGTATTTAGATATAAACTTAATAACAAAATAAAATTCTTCATAGTGTTCTACTATATCTGATTCCCCATTAGTAAAAGACTCAGATATTTTTTTCAGTGCTTCTACTGTAGTAGTCCCTGTGCTTCTCAATCGCGCTCTTACTCTACTTCGTCTTTCATCATTATCAAGAGAAAAGTCTGGCTCTAATGCCACCAATCTTTCCCAATAGATCAACCCCCATGTTGCGGTGTCCAAGTATAATTGCTCTACAAAGTCAATAAATGCCCAATTAAGTCTTACTACTTGCTTTTCTATTGCCTTTTGTATTTCCAGTTCTACAGGGTTATGCATATGCCAGGGAGTCATTTTCTTAATATCTGTCCTTAAATCCAAGTAATCAAATTTTGACATTTACTTCACCTCACTTAGATTTATTGAGGATATAGTTGGGACTTCTTCAGATGTAAATTTTATATTTGATATTCCTGAGTTTATCTTTAGCTCTTTGACATCATAAACCCCTGTTGCAGCTGCTATTATTGCAAGAATTTTCATATAAACTATTTCTTCTGTTGAATATACTAAATAACTATTTATTTTTTCTTCAATATCAGCTTTTATATCATTAATATCAAACCCCTTCACAATTTTTAAATTAGCAATTATAGATATTTCTTTATTCCTAGATGTGAATACTGTCACTTTTGCGCCAACAGGTCTTTTACTTTCTATATATGTTTTTGTTGTCTGAATTACTTCTTCAGTTACAGGTTTCCCCCCTTGACCCATAATCAATACTTTTGCATTTCCTCCACCATTCCAACTTGATTCTGATCGTGCATTCACGACTCCTGGAACTTCTTTTGCCCATTGAATATAGTGAACTTCATTACCACTTGTTGGATTATTCATCATCTCCCAAATATGTCTATTGAAAAAATCTTCATCAGACTCTATATCTATTCCCTTTGTAAATGCTTCTTTGTTTACTATTTCTCTTACTGAACTTGAATTTTCTCCTGATTTCATCGAAAAAGATACTCCAGCAGGAAGGTTGTATTTTTCTCCTACTTCTAGAGCTTGTACTGCTATAGAATTTTGGTCCATATCTTCCTTAAGCACTATATCCTGGACCACTATAAAATCAAGCCCATTGAAAGTTAATATGTCACCGTTATCAATTCTTGCTCCTATGTCACCCTTCAGATATACAGTCCCTTCAGCTTTCTGACCAGGTTTTCTGTATCTTGCAAAATCTTCCATTCTTTTATCTAATAAATCCATCTTGTTATTCGTAATAAATGCAAGAGACATCATATAATCAAATTGAGCATACATCTTTGCCAGCTGGGTTGCTGCAGGAGCTAGAGTATTATATAACGAACTCCCTTCGCCTTTATATAAAGATAAATCTACGTCATTAAGCATTTCTTGTAGTAGATATTCCTGAGTCATATCCTCGTACATTAATTTTCACCTCCCCATATACTGTATTAACAATCAAATCAACTTCTAAAGTATCACCGTAAAATTTTGCATTCCTTTTTCTAACTTCAATAATATATGGGTTAACTGAAAGAGCTTCTTTATCATATCTTGTTGCTTCTGACTCAGAATATCCCCTTGTATATCCTTGCCCTATTAATTTTGTAACTTCATTACCATAATCATCTGAATAGATTTCATATGCATATCGCTCTGTTAAAAGTGTTTTGTAAATCCAAACTTTAATTGCTTCAATACCTTCAACTATTACAAATTCGTTTGTGGATTTATCAATAATTGGCTCATTTTTTATAAAGTCCCAAGCAATTTCTTTAAATAGAGGCATATCGTTAGTCAATCTAGTAGTAGACTCGACAGATATATATGGGAATAAATCTAACTCTTCCATTATCCCACCACCTTATCGATAATCACGAATCTGTCCATATTTCTTATCATTAATACCTCATCGCCAAATTTTAGTACTGAGTGTATATTATGAGTAATCGTTCCATGAGAGCATGTTATATTATAAAATTTGTTAACCCTCATATAGTATGATTCGCTAAATTTAAAAAAATTCTTTTCTAGAACTATTTCATCTGTTTTTATTTTCAAGGGATTTTCTGAAATTACAGTTCCCCAGAATATCTCTTTTTCTCTATTTTTATATTTATTATCTAACAAATTAAATAGAGCATTGTAAGGGTTTGTTTGTTCTTGCATATTATCCCTCCTCCTATAAAAATCTTCTTGCTGTAGTGTATGATGTTAATCTAGTTATTCTGACATGATCCCCAGGTTGTGGAGCATGAATATAATATCCCCCCCCAATGAACATAGCAACATGATGTATTGGATTCCCCCAAAAAAGTAGATCACCTGGCAATAAATTTGCTCTCGATACAAAATGCCCAGCTCGGCCTTGGTCTCTTGAAACTCTAGGAAGATTAATCCCTAACACTTTCCTATACACGTAACTGGTCAATCCTGAGCAATCAAACGTATTTGGTCCAGTTGCCCCCCATATATATTTTTTACCAAGATGTCTTTTTGCTTCAGCTACTAATGCAGCTCTTCTAGGGTCAGATATCGAATTACTACTTAATATTTCTGTCTTTGTAACTATCGTCGGATCATATATAAGAAGCTTTCCTCTCCTTCTGCCTATAGTCGACATTTCATTCCTATTTACACATATGTCGATGTGGTAGACTCCATTTATTACCTTTATAGCTCCTCCTCTGTCAACTACTGTATATTCATGTCCATCAATCATACTGCATCCAGTCCCTTTTACTTTTATCTTGGTCCCGAATGCTATCTGTGGTGGAGCTGCTGCATGTTTATGTGGAATTAATCGCATACCTTTCCAAGCTGCGAAGGCACCGCCTTCCATACTTCCCCCACATGGTCAGTATGCAGTAAATTCAGCCGGAACTTCTCTCCATCCACCTTTAACAGTAGTATAAGACGAGCCTCCACTTCCGGATCCTGAGCTCTCTTGTTTCTCTCCTCCGCTATGCTCGTCCATTATATTTTCAAAGTTTAAAGTTAATTCTATTTTATGCAGTCCTTTTTCAAATGTATGTTTATCTGAATCAATATAGAATTTTCCGACTAAACCGGTTTTCTTGTCTGTTACATAAACTGCTGAACCTGTTATAGTTGTTATATCTCCAAATCCTGTTAACTTACAACTTCTCTCTACTTTTTTAAATGCTTTTTCTATAGTTTCATTTTCATTTTTATCATTTTGTGTTACTTGAATTACATCTTGCATTACTCCATAGAGCTTTATCCAGTCCTTTTTCTCTTTCGTTGCTTTAACATTGCCTTTATCATCTTTTACAATTACTCTATTTACTATATTTTTTATTGATTCATCATAAGAAGATGATATTATATTTTTCCCTTCAATAAATTCTATTTTTAGTATGTTAAGTCCTTTTTCGATTACATTTATTTTGTCATCAACTACTGCAAGCATATATTTTTTCTTTGTAGTCTTTGATACTTCTGTATATGCTATCATTATCATTTCATATAAAGAATTTCCTTGAAAGAATTTATCCATTTTCTTATTTGTTTTAGCAAATACTCCCACACTCATTTTATGGGTAGTCAATAAATCCTTTGCTATTTCTTCTGCTGTTTTTCCTTTATATATCTTAGAGTCTTTCGTAAGCAACCTATGACCTATATCAAATATAGTATAAGTAAATGTATTTCCATCACTGCTTTTATTTATATTCTTAACATTCCCACAAAATAAGAGTTTATCTTCAATAAAAAATCTTATTACATCCCAATTTTTAATATCGGCTTTAGGAATATTTGAATCCTCATATGCATTAACTACTTCTATTGTTGCTTTTCTGCCTGATGACTTGTAGTCACCTTCCCAAGTTTTTTTAGATACAATTGATGTAATATCAAGATATTTGTTTGTTTTTTTAGATTGCCATATGACCTTTACTCTGTCTTGTATATTCTTTAAATCTTTTACAAAATTAGTTTGCATCTGGTATCACCAACTTCATTCCTGCTATTAATTTTGTCCCATTTACGGTTATTTTTTTATTAGCATCTATTATTTTTTTATATTTAGCTCCATTTCCATAGAATTTCTTTGCAATCGTCCAAGGACAATCTCCTCTTTTAACTATATAAGTAACTGTCTTTCCTTTTTTGTCATGCTTGGAATCTCTTTTCTTCGTGTCTTTTGTATTTGTTACCTTTTTACCATTATTATTTGACCCTTTTGATTTATTATCATTTTTTTTAGGTTCTATATGAACCGGAATTTCAGGATTAGAACATTCAATTAACTGAATTTCAAAGTTTAATCTAGATGCTCCTGAACCTTCTTCCCACTCTGGATCAAACGTCTGAATATAAAAAAGTTTATTAATATCTATTTCTGTCACGATAAACCTTACTTGAATCCCTTTATTTTTTGCATTTATCATTGCTTTTTTAAAATCTTCAATAGACCTTATGTTTTTATGATTACAATAAGGCATATATTCTGAAGGCCAAAAAGAATTAAAAGAAATAGAATCAACATCTTTCCCTGAAAATAGAGTTATCTTCCCTGTAGTTGTCATGTCAAATGATTCAACATTCGCTCCAGATTTTACTTTAATCTTTGGAGGGTTAACAGGAAGCCTATATATATCTTCATCAATATTGAAATAATATTCTAGCATTAGTATGCACCTCCATAATTGATTGATGCAATTTGAATCTCCTTAACCAATTCTTTTGCTATATCACTAACAGACCTGTCATCTTTTATTTCAAATTTATCTGCTAATCTATTAATATGTACATTAATATTTTTTGAACTTGTTTTAATATTTGAAATAGAGTTGTTTGAAGTATTGATATATCTTTCTTTGTTATCAGAAGCTCTTTTAGCCATATAATTAAGAGATGTATTAGTATGAACTTTTGCCCCTCTAGGCATTTCAACTACTTCAGGACCATGTTCCCCAACTAGAGAGAATCCTCCACTCCAATATTGAGTTCCCGTAGCATTTTGTCCCATAACAAAGTTCGTTACAGTGCCTATACCATCAGATATTCCACTTACCATTGATTTTATTCCATTAATAAGCGGCGATATAAAATCATGTGCAGATTTAACAACACGCTTAATTCCGTTAAATACACTTGAAAAAGCTCTTCCCATTGCACTAACTGCGGAACATACCCCTCTAATAACTACCCCTAATGCTTTTATTAATGCAGATACAACTGGAGCAACTGCTTTAACAATTCCACCTATAGCAGTAAGGGCATTTACTGCTATTGAACTTAATGTTGTAAAAACAGGCCATAAAGCCTTTATTACCTGCCCTATAATAGGAACTATTGTAGTTATTATTCCTTGAACTGCGCTAAAACCTTGCTGAAATATAGGACCCAAAACAGGCATCTGACTTTGTAAAAACGTAATTGCCCCACCTATTCCATTACCTATTGCCTGTCCCACTTGATTAATAACTGGCATTGCAGAATCAATGAATCCTAAAAAACCTTGAAGAGCAGGCTTCATAGCATCAAGCATATTAAGACCTGTATCTGCCATAGAGGATTTCAATTTCCCTACAATAGTAGACCATAGTCCAAGCCCTGACTGTGAAAGCTTTTCAGCTCCACCCTCATATAGATTGGATAATTGACCTTTTACCGAATCAAAAGAATCTTTAGAACTTGCTTTAATCCCAAATTCTTTCAGTCTCTCCATTTCTCCCGTTTTTGCATCAGCAAGAGCCTCCATCGCATCTCCTACTGTTTTACCTGGATTCATAGCTGCCATATCTTCTGCTAGTTTTACCATTTTCATTGCTTCTTTCGAATTCCCTCCAGAAATTTGTAATGATCGTGTTCCAGCAGCAATTACTTCTCCAGTTTCAAAAGGTGTGGCATTCGCATTATCTCGCAATCCTTTAAGATAGTTATTGGACATCTTTGTTACTTGAGCATCTGATTTACCCTTATTACCAACTCCCATAAAGTGTTTCATAGAAATTTTCTGTTGTTCAAGCTCTGCTCCTTGTTGAAATAGAGCTTTTCCTGCAGCCCCGATACCAGCAGCTACAACAAGTCCCTTCATAGATAACAGACTAGATTTAATTTTTTTTATTGGAGAAGAAACTTTATCTTTAATTTTAATTACAGGAGAGGCTATCATTCTTCCTATATCTTTTAACTCTTTTTTAAGTCGCTTTCTTTTATTATCATTAATCTCTTTCATTGCTACTCGCATTACATATTTTTTTCTCAGAGGCTCAAGTCCTGATTTAAGCTTTGCGATTGATTTCCCAATCCTAGATTCATTAAATTTCATATCTATCTGTTTATTCGCAGCTCTCTGCTGCTCAAGAAGTTCTTTTTTAGTGTTTGTAACCTCTCTTCTGAACTTTGTTTGTTCTTTTTGAATTCCTCTTAATGTTGCGGACATATTATCCTTCATTGAGATTACAGCACTAATATTTTTTCTTTTCCCCACTACTCTTCACCTCCACCAAGCATTTTTGATATATTTGCGAATATTTGAGATATTAATTTATACTTTTCTTCTTCCTGATATAGATAAGAAGCGATATAGAATTTTCTTTCCAACTCACTTAAATTGACTAAATAGTCTAATTTATGCCCCTTAGAAATATAATAAGAAAATACTTGTAAATCTATATCGCTTCCTATTAGTTTTTTATCTCGTCAATTATTTCGACAGTATTGTATCCTGATATTTCCAACAACTTCTGTGCTATACCTTTTATTTCTCCTGTAGTGAATATTGAGTCTACAACTTCAAGCGGAGTAACCGCTCCAAATGCATCCTTTAGTCTACTATCTGATAAATCAGGATTTACACAACAGTGAAACAATGCATATCTATCGGCATTTTCTGAATCATTTTCAATCATTTCATTGACTGCCTCTGTCACTTCATCTGTCATAGGTTTTACTTCTATATACTTCCCTAAATTATTAAGTTCTAGTTTTGTTATTTTTTCGTGCCTGTCCTTATAAAATTCTTTTCTATTTAATATATCTTCTATCGTTAACATTGTATTTTTTTTTGTCATATTTACCTCCCAATTAATAAAAGGGGCTAAAAGCCCCTTTATGTATTACTCCTCTATTGTGTTATAAAAACTTGCTGATGATGCTGTAAACCCAAACGGATATTCTCTTTCATTTGTCTTTCCTTTTTCAAACTGTGCTAACATCATTTCATTAAACCATGCATTGCCTATTACTACTCTTTCTTCTTGTCCTCTTACTGTATCCGGATCTCCTGACTTGGCAACAAAAGTCGTTCTAGGGTCTCTACCTGCCTTCCATGCATCAAGATAGTATTTCGCCCCTCTCGTATACATGTGTTTCAAAGTAAATTTTCCTTCCCCGGCTATTCCATTAATCTTTGAGTCTATATCATAACCTATCTGAACATCTTCTCTTTTAGGAACAATCTTTGCCTCAAAAGATTGAACTTCCATTATCAGAATGTCATTCCACCAAAACTGCCCCCACGTTCCTGAGACAGCATTATTACCTCTTACCTGAGCCATATTATTCCCCCTTACATATTAATCTTGAAAATAAAGTTTTCCATTGCATCTAGCAATTTAATTTCTCCACTTGCATATACTGTTGACCCTGTATCAATCTTTTTAAGCTGAGTCAATGTATATTTATCGATATCTTTATTCTGTTTTTTCAAATAATCCTTATGAGCATCAACATCAACATCAATATATGCAGGATAATCAGGGTTTAAAATATCATCCTTTTTCAGTGCATCGAAATAGTTATTTACATTGCTAAAGAATAATATCTTATTATCATATGAATTTGCATATTTACCAACATAATGGTCTTCAAAAGTATCATGAATATCTGTGAGTATAAGGTCCATCCCCTCTATTATCTTTATTTTTTTCAGATCTTCTACTATATTAGGGTCATCTTCCGGTATAGTAGTGAGCGAGTTAACTCCTGAGCCTACTTTAATTTTTCTTCCGTCATTGACCAATATCAACTCACCCTTTCCTATTGCAGCATCTGGGTCTTCTATCTCCTTTATAGATTCAACTTCTGGAAGCTCTGAATATGTTATTGACTCCTTTAGACTTATTGATGCCAATATACCTGCAATTCTAGGAGTATACTGTTTTGCAGAATACTTTTTTTTTGAATTCTTAATTTGAATATCATCAGTTGTGAAATTTACAATAGCTTTATTGTTTGCAGCTTTATTAGCCACTACAGCTTTTCTCATTCTACTGTTTTCTCTTTGAGTTATAATGTGGTCTACTATTTTTGTATTATCACCATCTTCAGCATCAGGCATTGCTAACCAGTTGTAAAATATAAATTTTGAGTCAGCAAGAACCTTATCTAAATCCCTATTTGACTTAATAACCTGTACTATCACCTTGTTTGTCCCAGCTTCAAAAACTTGTTTTATATAATCGTTATTTTCAGCTTTAAATTTTATTTTTTTTGCCTCTTCATATGATTTAAATTCATATTTGTTGTCAGATACTGTATCATCTTTTAAAATTAATAATACTATTCCTCTTTGCGACCTCTTTACTATATTTGAGCCTAGACGCTGAAATATTATTTTTATTTGTGGTAATCCCATATTCCCCTCCTTATTTCAAAATAAATTCCTCCATTTTTTTAGATTCAGAAGAATCTATATTATTTATTACTTCTTCTACATTTCTTATCGAAAATGTTGTGTCTAAAATTCCCTCTACTTCTTGAATATCTAAATTTTCTATTGTGTAATGCCTACCATTAACATCTAAAGTACCTATAAATAAAACTCTTAATCTATTTGCCATCTCAAAATTTTCAATACTAGTTCTAGTAGCAGGGAAAAAAACAATTTGAACTACTATATTTTCTTCGACAGTATCAAAATAGTAGTCTATTTTCGGATTAATCTGCACAAAAAAACAAGGTTTTTCATAACCTTGTTTCAAATCTATAGCAAATGTAGTACATCCAGTTTTTTCTAATGTGTGGATGACTGCTTTTTTAAAATCTATTAGATTGATAAGATTAATCATATATCACACATCCTATCAATAAAGGCATCTATCTCAGAGTCTATATGAGGAGCTTCTTGAACCATAGTAATATACAATGGATGCCTCCCAGGAGTAGTGGACCCATCTACATTCATATGACCATCTTCATAAAGATGAGCATGAGGGGCCGTATTATATACCATCCCAACATAATGTCCTTTAAAATTCTTTGTATTTTTGCCAGCCCCTTGACGTAAATTCCCAGTTTTCCCTTCTGGGAGCTTAGCCTTATATGCCTTCCCAGCTTTATTTGTCTGTTTGCGCACGAATTTCTTAGTTTCTTCTGGATAAACCCTTTCAAATCTTTTTAGTAATTCTCCTTGATACTCATATAATTCGTTAAAATCTAATACATCTTCCATTAGTTTCTCACATCCTCTTCATGCTTTACACATTCAATATGTGATTCACACTGATCAAGCTCTAAAATATGATTAATGTGAGTAATATTATACATCTCACCATTATATTCCAGCTTGTTATCCAGCTTGATATTTTTGTTATACCTGATGATGAAACGATACGTTTCTGTAAATTTGTCTTTAGCAGCTGCAGTTGAAGTTACATTAGCCAGCCTCTGTTTTCGAGCCTTTAGCCTTATGAATGGGACATATGTATAGGAAGTCTCACCAAAATCATTTCTATAAGGCTCTTTCCTCAGAATTACAATGTTATGTCTCATTTTATTAATCTTCAACTTCCTCACCTCCTGAATATCTTAGCTGATTTACTATCCCTATTACTCCAGGTGGAATGTTCCCTTGTTCATCTCTGTGTTCGTGCCAGAAACAGACAAGCATACATATGGCAAGCTCGTATAGTGCTTTAAACTGTTCTGTCTGTTTTTCTCTAATTCCAGTAGCTGCCAATTCAATCTTGGCAGCCTCAATCAAATCAACTAAAAACTGGTCTTCATCATCAAACTCAAGTGGAATAATTAGATAATTTTTAACTTTATCTAGCATTATATCCTCCTTCTATAAATTCTTATTTTTCTGCAGGAGTAATCTGAACAAGCTTCATTGCCGCCTTGTCTACCTTCTTAACATCGAATCTTTCTATAACTCTCATTATAGTCGCATTCTTTGTAAATCCTGCAGATTTATCTACTGCCATTTCATATACATTTCTGTCGAAGAAGGCTATTGCTTCATACATATCTCCTACATAGAAATCTTTCTTTGTCCCCTTTTCTTTTGAAGGAAGCTCTACATCTGATAATACTTCTATAGTATATCCATCAAGAGCCTTCTTTGTAGGGTCAGCAAGGCTATCAGATAATAACGGATTTCCATTTTTGTCTTTTAGATTCTTTAAGTACTTAAATCCTTCCTGATTTGTAAATATTCTTGTGTTTGCCTGAATAGCTGGGTCTAAATCTACTATTGCATCTGTTATATCATCAGAAGAAGCCCCATCTACAGTATCAAATGCCTTCATTATTTCTATTATTTTTTCATTTTCAGTTCTTACCGCCTTTTTAGCAAATCTCTTACCTACATAGCTTGTAAGATTTGCCTTTTCGTCCTGAAGAAGTGAATTTGAAATCGGTATGATATCACCATAATCTGCAGTTTTAAATGCAACCTGACCAAACTTAATATCTGAATTGTTTATATCAGTATATTCATCAAACGAAATAAGCTTATCAGATGCATCAACCTCTAGTGGCATACTTCCTGAATTAGAGCCGACCTCTATTACATTACAGAATTCCTTTAATGATACAAGGTCTCTTTTTAATTCCTTAATAGTAGTCTGCTGCTCCTTTGGGACTAAATATCCACCGTCTTCCTCTGTTTTCTCTACTAGAGCTGCTTCTGATTCCGTCAAGTTTTTCCCTAAAACAGCTTTATTGAAAGCTACTGTAGGGTCAACCTTTACTTCAGGAGATTTTTTCTTCCCAGAATCAAGAACATTCTTCTTTTCATCTTCATATAGTGCCGCTTCTATCTCATATTCATTTCTAAGTTCCTTTATTTCATCCATTAAAGCCTTCGCTTCAACTTTTTTATTCTGAGATAAAAAGGCTCTTGCCTTAGTTCTCTTATCTTCAATATTTGCTAATATCTCTCTCATTCTCTCGTTCATATTCTTACCTCCTATAAAAGTTCTAATTCCATTAATAAATTTTCTTTTTCTTCTTTCTCTATGTCTTTGTTTAGTATATTTTCAGGCTTATGCTTATACTTCAGGTCTGAAATACTCGCTACTGCATCTATACTATTGCTCAACTCTATCTTATTAAATAGCTTTGATGCTTCTGAACCTGTGAACCATGTTTCATTGTCCATATATAGCTGAAGTTCTTCTTCTGTCATATCTGAGTTTTCAAGATATATATCCTTAATTGACTTACCTAATACATCAAGTGAATCTGCAGCTTCTCTTAATTCCTTTGAGCTCCCTGATATACTTACCCATGGATTATGAATCATCAAATAGGCATTTTCGGGCATTACTATCTTGTCTGCAGCCAAAGCAATGACGGATGATATAGATGCTGCAATTCCATCTATATGACAAGTAATCTTCCCTTGATGTCTTTTCAGGATATTATATATCGCAAATCCAGCAATCACAGATCCACCACATGAATTAATATAGATATCCAAATCTTTATTCTTAGAGTTAATCATGAAGTCCTTTACATATTCAGGATATACGTCCTCTTCCATCCACTGTCCCCAGCTGTCTGAAACTATATCACCATATATATACAGTTCTGCAGAATTATCTGTTGAATTCTTAACCTGAAGAAATTCTTTCACATTATCCTGTTTTTTCTCTTTCTTAGCATTATTCATTGCCTTTATTAGTATCTTCTTCATCATCATCTTCACCTCCTTTCTGGACTATTCTATTGTGTTTCTCAAGAGTATCTAGTGTAGTGTAATTCAAGCTCATATAATGCTTATCACCGATATCACCTATCTGGTCATACTCTTCCAGAAGCCTTACTTCATTAATATTCATAACTCCCATAGATATCATCTCTTTATAATATGCTGCTCTTGTCTTTGAATCAGCTCTCATAGCAGTTTTTAAGTCAAACTTTACATATTTGCTCTTGTCTAAAAACATCTTGTAGGAGAACTCTTCTTCCATTGCGACTATATTAGATAAAAGGGTGTCTGATAAGAATCTCAGGTTCTGTTGTTCAACGTTGTCAAATTTCGCATTATCCAAGTCATTTAACATATACGCCGGAACATCAAATATAGTTGCTATTTCATTTTTATTCAGCTTCCTGCTTGCAATAAATTCCATATCTTTCAATGGTAATGTTAAAGGCTTGTAATCAAAGCCACCATCAAGAATTGCTATGCTTCCTGAGTTTTCAGTGCCACCATATAATCCCCTCCACTCTTCTTTAACCTTTATCTTTGCTTCTTTATCTAACTGAGCTGGAGTCGCTAATATACCAGTGGTCAAAGTTCCATTCTTGTAAAACTGTCCTTCAAATTTACTTATGGCTTTCAGGTTGCCTGCATTCTCTCTTGCAACAGATAATGGACTAACTCCTACTTTTCCATTACTACTTAAGTAGGGTAAATGGATTATTTCGTCTTCTCCATATATTTCATATTTGCCTGCCTGAGTTAAATATCTATAAAAGTAATCTCTATTCTCATTTGCAAGTATAGTTGTCCTATCTGGTTCTAAAGGGATAAGGGCTGAAACATCTCCCTTTCTGTCATATTCAATTTTGATATATGCATTTCCCCAAAGCATTTTTGAAACTTCTATATAACTCTTAAACTGAGAAGGTGTCTGGTATTTATTTGGTCTTTTTTCAAGTAGCTCTGAAACTGAGTCATGAACTCTTACATTACTTCCATCTTTTTTAACATATACATGAAGTGGCAACTTCGATACTGCTCTGGCTCTTATTCCAACACAGGCATATACAGTCCCGATATTCTCAAAAGCCCCTTCAGGAGTAATAACTTCACCACTTGTAGTTACCCCACTTCCCCCAAATAGTTCTGACCAACTACTGGGGGTTGAAACATTCAATAAATTTCTTAAAATCAAATTCTCACCTCCTCTCTTTTTTTGCATAAAAAAAGACCATGATTAAATCATGATCTTTTAAAATTCTAGGGAACTCTTGCTCCCTGAGACTATATGAACTTATTTCAAACTAACTCCTAACTTTTCAGCTAATGCTTCTTGTAATACCCTTGAAAAATTTATTCCCTCAACTTCCGCTCTTTCATTTAACCAATATGGTATTGTACAATTCTTTTTAACTGATTTATTTTCCAGTCTTTTCCTATATTCCTCTAAATCAATATCCACAAAAGTTTTAACATCAAAATCTGTTTCATCAAATTCTACTGAGTTAGGTACAGGTATTTCCTTTTTTTCATCTTGATAGTCAATACTCATTAATCCTATTGCATCTCTTGCCATATCCATTCCGTCTGCAATATCATTCCCCTGTGTGGCTATATCAAAATCTGGGATTTTAATATAGTATCCATCATCAGTTCGTTTCATCAGAACTGGATATGCTAACCTCCTTAATTTCATATCTACTCCTCCAAAATTTCTACTATCGTTATGGTGACTACATGAATTTAGTTGTTAGGGCTTTATTTAAGCCCTAACTTCTTAATTATCTCTCTTGCAAGCATTTCATTTATTTCTTTATGTCTTGGTATTGGTTCAGTGATTGTTCCGTTTGTATATATATCATGATTGCTACCAGGACGCTTGTAATAAAATCCATTACCCTCAAGAAGTTTAATCAAATCTCTTCTCTTCATATAGTCTCCTTTCGTTATGTTTTCTATACTTATAGTATACGCATTATATACGCATAAGTCAAGGAGTTTTAATATTTATTATTCCATTTTGCAAATAAAAAACCTATTAGAATCAATATGACTGATAGCATATAATTTGCTACCAACCAATTGATATAATAGGTATTTGCCAATAAAACTATAATCCCAGATAATAAAAACACATCATCTGCATATTTTTCAAATTTATTCATTATAAGCTCCAATCATCATTTAAAATATGTGAATTCAAGTCTTCATTTATATATTCGTGCTGCATACCTCTGACATGAGCATTTATTCCGGCAATTACCGGGTCAATTCTCCTGGAAGACTTAGCCTTATCCAACTTAATATTAGCTGCTGGATCAAATGTTGGCACAGCATTGGAAAATGCCCACTTTAACAATGGATTCCCAAATGTAATAAGCTGCTTATTCAAAACTAGCTTTTCAACGTCCTTAATAGGTTCAGACATTGTCCTGAATCCCTGCCTAATTTCCACACAAGTAAATCCTTCTTCCATCATTGAATTACTGAACTGGCTCGAGTTCCATGGATCCAAACATAATTCCTGAACATCATACTTTTTAGCCTGCTCTATGATATATGATTTAATCCAGTCATAATCTACTGTTTCTCCTGGTGTCAATGTTATCCAACCTTGTCTTGCCCAAGCAGAATAAGGAACTTTATCTCTTCGTTCTCTTTCCACCATATTTTCTTCAGGAAGAAAACTTTTCTGAATCCAAGCATATCTTCCATCATCAAGAGGGAATTCCATACTCACAGAAGTAATGTCTGTAGTAGCAGATAAGTCTATTCCAATAAAACACTTCTTCCCTTTCAAATCTTCTATATTAAAATCAGCATTTACCTTTTCACATTCTACATATTTTTGCATATTCATCCAAGCAACATCTGCATTTACCCACATATTAAGATGCTTAACCACAAAGGAAGTATATGCAGCTGGCAATTCTTTTGCCTGCTTAGCTTTGACTCTTAAATCTTCTATACTACAAGAAACCCCTAGATTAGGGTTAGCCTTCCACCATGTCTCCTCATCAAATGGATCATCATCTTCATCAGCACAAGAAATAAAAACAAAAAATCTGTCATCTTCTACGACACCTTCAAGTATTTTCTTGCCATATTCATACGTCTCATAACAGACTGTATCTGTTCTAAAGCCTGCAGTAGTAACTATCCATATAAGTGGCTGTCTTCTTGCTCCAGTTCCAGTAAGAAGGACATCATAAACTTCTCTTGTCTTATGAGCGTGAAATTCATCTATTAAAGCCCCATGAACATTAAGCCCATCAAGAGTATTTGCATCTGATGACAATGGTTCAAATTTAGAATTAATAAGAGGCATATTCATATTATTTCTGAAAATATCTATTTTCTTTTTAATAAACGGAGATGCCTTTATCATTTTTTTTGCATCTTCAAATATAATCTTAGCCTGGTCCTTTTTAGTTGCAGCAGAATATACTTCTGCCCCTTCTTCTCCGTCAATACTCATTAGCGAAATTCCAACCCCCGCAGCTTCTGTTGACTTTCCATTTTTTCTTGGAACTTGATTATATGCAATCCTAAATCTTCTGTAACCTGTTTCTTTTTCTATCCAACCAAATACACTCCCAACTCTGAACATCTGCCAAAGTTCAAGCTGAAGATTCTGACCTGCAAATTTTCCCTTATAATGCTTTAGTAATTTAAAAAAATCCAAATGTTTATTTGCAAGCTCTACATCAAATCTATATGGGTATTTCTTAGTCTTTGACTTCTTCAAGTCATTCATATGTCTTTTACATGCTAACTTGACCAAATTGCAAGCAACTATATTGCCTGCTAATACTTCTTTTGCATATTTAGTAACATAATCTATCATTTATTAAATAGCTCCATAAATGGATCTTCTTGCTCATCTGGCTTATCTGCATGTAAAGATGTCCTTGAAGAAGGAGTCAATCCAAATTCTTTCCCATATCTAACCATCTGCTCCATTGCTTTGTTTGCAATTCCAACTTCTGGCCTTTGTATAATATTCCCTTTGTCTGTTTCAACTGTATATCCATATGTTCTGATTAATTTCTCAGCTTCAATCCACCTATGATAAGATTGACAATATGCTGCTAGGGTTGATATATCTGCTTCTGTAAGAAGTCCATTCTTCTCTAATAGTGGAACTATCCTTTTCCATTCCTTCTTTGCATATCTTGAAAGAAATGTTGGTGGCTTAATATTTTCTGTTTTTGTAAACTCTGGCTCCGATTTATTCAACTCTCTCTTCCCTGGATTCCCTTGAAGAACTTTAAGAGCTGTAGGTTTTGAAGCCGGACCTCTTTTCCCCATGTCCCTCACCTCTAAATTTTTTACCCCCCTATCTTAAAACTTGCGAATGTGTAAAGAAAGGGAGGCATACGGTCATACCAACCTAACTATTTTTTTTAAGAATATGGGGGGCATATTTTATTTTTTTAAATTTTTCAATATATACCCTTTGTTTTATTTGTTTTTTTATGAATTTCGGCATGGCACTTAGGACAAATAGTAACACAGTTACAAGGATCCATCCTCCTGTTCCATCCTTCTTCCTTTCTAATCTCAACTATATGATGAACTGTATTAGCATTCTTAATTTTCCCTTGTGACAAACATCTTTGACATAAGTAGTTATCCCTTGCTAATATTGTCCCTCTAAACTTCTGCCACTTATGTGACTTATAGAACTTAGCCCCCTTAGCCCACCTACTCTCTTGGTCATACTTCTTATCGTATCTAATATATCTTTTACTATAGCTCTCTTCATCAGCGATATGTTCTTTACAAAAATGATGACCAGGTTCTGCAAGATTATAACATCCTTTATGTTTGCATTGCTTTCTCATTCTTACCCCGATATAATCACCTTCTCCCTATATAAGTTTTACATATCTATTATTTTGTATAATTCATCTCAAATATCATTTATATACCTACGTTAATTGATATCTCTATATCCCATTATCAGAAAACTATGCACAAAAAATATAAGTTTAACACCGACTTTATATGTTAAACTTATTCTAAAAACTAATGATATCTAAATGTTTTATATGCTTTATTAATGCAATCTTGGTCGATACCAATATAGTGTAAAGTAATCGCTGGAGTTGCATGATTAAAAGTTTTCTGCAGCAAAGCTATATCTTTTGTCTGTTTATAATAATGATATCCCCAAGTTTTTCTCATTGAGTGTGTACCTAAATTTTCAACTCCGAACATATCACCTATATCTTTAAGAATCTGATAAGCTCTTACTCTTGTAATAGGTCTATTATAACATTCTCTCGACTTAACAACATAATCATCAGGGTCCTTATCTTTAACATAATCCTTTAATGCTCTCTTTAAAATAGGATTAATAAGAATAATCTTCTGTTTTCCTGTCTTCTGTTCTTTTAATTTTATATAATCCTTTTTGCTGACATCTGATATCTTAAGCTTTAAAATATCAGAAACCCTAAGCCCAGTATATATCCCCAACATAAATAAGATATAATTTCTTTCATTAGTGTCTTTTAAGTATGAGCATATATTATCTATCTGAGTTACATCTCTTATTGGTTCTACATAATTCACACTATAATCACCTCTTTCCAAAATAAAAAAGGGATGCACTGCACCCCCTTATCCATAATAGCTGTTGAATATGTATGGCTTTATTTAGTTTTCTACTTACATATATTATAATTTATATTTAACATAAATATGTTGCGTCTTTGTTGCTAAAATATTGCAAAAATGTTGCACGTTTGTTGCTAAAATGTGTAATAATATTCACTATTTTAATTCTATCTAGGTGATGATATTCCCCATAATGCTTTAGATATTGTCTTGATTGCCATGTCTTTCTTCCTTGAAATAACTGTTCTGTCATAGCCTAGATAGTCTGCAATAAGAGATACTTGCATATTATCAAAGTATTTCATTTTGATTATGTCTGCATCCATATCATCTAACAAAGATATTGCATTATCAATTTCTCTTATTACTCGCTTCTCATTTCTTAATTCTTCATCAACTATATTTTCCATCTCATTTATTTTAACAACTTCATTTCCCACTTTATCGATTGATACTGAATACATTCTTATTCCGTCTGTACTAATTGCTTTTATCCCTCGTGATCTATATTCTTTAATATCTTCTTTACGTCTTTCTAAGATAAAGATATGAGCTTTAGCAGCTCTATATCCTCTTAAAAAATCTTCTGTTTTATAGTAATTAGGATGTTTCTTCCCCATATCTATCTCCTTTTGTTGCTTCTTTTTGTATTTTTTTGTATTTCTGAATCCACGTAAGCATTAATTTCAATTTCTTTCAGATGTTCCTCTCTTTCATATTCCTTATACATTGCATATGCCTGATAATCTGGACAGTATGAATGACAGCCAACTACACGAAATTGACATTCCTTTGTGCAAGGTGATTTCTTTATTAAACTTTTATCTCTCCAATCATTTTTATGTTTATTTTGGCATAAAATCCCATGAATAAATCCACATTTCTTGCATCTATAAAAGAATCCTGCTTCTGAATCTACTTTTTCTTCTTTCCCTCCGCAAAATTCACATTTCCAAGGCTTTTGTTCTGTTATTGTTATTTTCATGAATACCTCCTAGAACGGAACATCTGAATCCGAGATTTCATTGAACTCAGGTTGATTTGGTTCTTCATCTTTCTTTCTAGGCTGAGCAATCAATTCTAGATCAGATACATTGAGAACTGTCCACGATTTTTTATTCCCGTCTTTGTCTTCATAACTTGATATATTAATCTGTCCTGATGCTGATATATAAGTCCCCTTCCTCAGATATTTGTGTATTGATTCTGCAAACTTTCCCCAGATTTGACATGGTATAAAATCAATTACATCTTCTCCATCTGAATTCTTATATCCTCTTTTAGCTGCTAACGTAAATGCTGCCTTTGCCTTATTTGAATTTGTATAAGATAACTCTGCCTCTTTTGTTAATCGTCCAGATAAATTACAATTGTTCATTTAGTCACCCTCCTTAGGATTAAATAGTTTAACATATGCATCAATATCATATTCTGCGAGAAGCTCTTTGGTCTCAGCTTCTTCTAATTTGTACATTTTTTGACCCTCCAATAAGACACTTTGAACTGCAAAACATTTATTTGTAACAGTCTTATATATTTTCGTTAAGTTTCCTCCCCTTGCTATGCTTGAAATCAATTCCATTTTGTCAGTATCGTATATTGTATTTTCAACTGAATCTATGTATCTCATTATTGAACCTCCCTTGCAGTTTCATAATTCTTTATAAAAGATTTATATTTGCTAAGATATAATTCTTCGTCTGCATATTTTATTATATTGTTTTCTAACTTATTAAGTTCTTGAGCTGAAAAAGTAGTATTAAATTCTATTCCATCCTTATCAAAATACAAAGTAATAGAATCTTGATACTCTTTCGCATCATTTATAAAAATTAATAATTTTAGCTTATTTGACATCATATTTAAACCTCCACACATAAGTAGTATTTTTTAATTCTTTCTTCTCCAACTTCTTCAATTGCTTTTCTCGCTCATTTAAACACCTGTACTTTCTTTAATTAATATATTAATTAAATCATTCATTTTATGTATGTTCCGTATATTTTTACATTTTCTATATTCACAAATAGCATTTATTATTTGATCGCATATAAAATCCTTATATTTGTTATTGTCAACTTGATTGTTTTTCTTATAGCTTTCTAGACAAAGTTCTCTGCCTAAAATATCCTTATAAAGAATTATTTCCTCATCATCAAAAGTTTCAAATGTATACTTAATACTCATTAAATAACCTCCTATTCGTAATAATAAATCTTATTACACCCTTGAGCCTTTGCTAATGTATATAATTTATTGCAATTCCCTAATATCTTTAGCCAAACTTTGTATTCTTTAGATTCTTCTAGCTTTTCGTATTCTTCGTCTGATAAGGAATTAAAGTATCTTTCTCCATCATCTAATCGTTTTAAATTTTTCAAGTATTCTTCTACTACGTCCATTTTCACACCTCCTAAAAAGGTACATCTTCTGCAATATCATTTACTTCAAAATCTATTTGATCAAGTTTATAGTACTCATAATCTCTATTTAACTCTGATTTATCCATCCAAAAGCGTTTCCTTATCGTATCAAAATTTAATTGCTTAGAGATCCCTTGTTTACCTGTTATTCTATTTTTTAACACTCCGATTTTAGTTATATCAGCTCTCTTTCCGTCTGAATCTATTCTTATATCTCTTGTCAGAAGCAACTCATAATCTGCAAGATTAACCACTTCAGAAGCTCCACTTACATCATGCATGTGATATTTCTTTTCTCCATTGAGCTTCTTTTTTGGGTGAGCCACTAATATTACACATATCCTATATTTTTTAGCGATTGCTTTCAGTTTCTTAACAAGAGTTTTTTGTTTTTCGTACTCCTCAAGATTTCCATTTTCGACAGTCATCAAGTTGTCAAGAATTACAAGTTTTAAATTTTTAGTTCGTGCTAAAAATTCTATTGTATTTATTAAGTTACTAATCGACGGTGATACATCTTCAGAAAAAATATACAGCTTGTTTTCTATCCATTTTCTGATACAGTCTTCTCCATGCGATGTAACATCATAATAACTCCCAACAGTTGATTTATATTCTCTAAGATCCTCCACATCTGCAACTGTTCTCATGAACCACTGTAATACATTAAACCCAGTAAGCTCTCCTGAATACAGTAAACACCTATGCCCATGCTTGATATTTTGAGCTATAATCTGATTAAGAAGTGTTGACTTCCCAGAGCTTGGTTCTCCAGTTAATATTGTTAGAGACCCGAATACCAATCCATTTAAAGCCTTATCTAGTTCAGAAAACCCCGTTTCTAACCCAGAATTCAAATCTACTCTTTTGATGCTGCTTGCATCAAGGAACATAGATTCTACAGCATTGCTTACATCAACCGACCTTTCAAGTTCTTCCAGCTTTGTTTTAATTTCTGAATTGTCTAATGCAGCAATAGAATTAATAAATTCAACTGTTCTATCATATATCCCTTTTTTAAAAGCTTTGTCTTTAATCTGAGCTATATAATATTTTGCATTAGAAGGGATTGTATTATTTGTCATTCTTGTCAAAATAGACACTTCTATGTTAAACCCTAGTTTTTTATACTCATCTAAAATGCTTATAAGTTCAATAGGCTTATTGTTTTTGTGTAAATTAAGCATAACCTCATATAAATCACCATAGCCTTGTCCCTGAAAATCAGTTTTTTTCAATCCTTCGTCAATACAATTCACTATAATCTTTTCATCCAAGATAATAGCACCTAGAATAGCCATTTCTGCATCTGTATTTTTCAATTTTTCTAAATTAGATGTAGTCCCAGCCATTGCCTGACTCCTTCCTAAACTCAACTACTTTTTGAGTAGATTGTGACATCTTTATTTTTAATTGGTCATATTGTTTTCTTAGTTTTGCTACACTCAATATATTTGACTTCCAAAAACTATCGTTCTGACACCATTCTATTACACTAGCTATTTCATATGGATTTCTTTTGTCTATTCGTATAAGTTTATCCATCTCTTTACACCAACTTTGTAAATTAGGTTCTTTACAGTTTGGGTTATTGTTTTTCATTAGCTCAAAAAGTAATTTACTTAGTCGATACTCTTGAGTGTCGACACTATATATATATTCTTTCTTCTTGTTAGTGGTGGTCACTCGTGTTTGAACTGCGTCGCTATTGAGTTTATTTTGTGTTGGTTCTGTGTAATCAGATTGATATAGCCCCCAATTTTCAATTGTTATGACTGTGTGTGTTTTGTGCGAAATTCTTGTTATAAAATGGTTGTTTTCTGCATTTAGTATGGTTGCTCGCACAGTTTCACGTGTACAGTCTTTCCCACACTTTTCTCTTATTTTTTCAAAACTCGTAAATACTTGCCCTGGCTCTGTTCTATATGTTTGACCTTTATATTGCCACTCTCTTGGCTCATGATCTGCCATTAAAAGTAATGTTATTATTACGTCTCTTTGTCTACCAGTTAGATTTCGATAGAAGTCAGACTGCAATATTTTTCTGTGAACTTTAATCCAACCAGCCATAATTTCACTCCCTTGCTATTATTTGTTATTTCTGTTAAAATTTAATTAGTTGTTTTTTTAAAGTGCTGTGGCTATCTAGCTCGGCGCTTTCTTTTTTTGTCGCACTCTTCGACTTGGTCATTAATAAGTAGAATAATTGCTCCTAAGATACAAAAGTTAAATATAAAATTTGAATTCTCAAGGAATAAAGTTACTATTTTATTAAATATACTTATAATCAAACTCATTTTTTCTACCTCCTAAAGTTACTTGTACATTACAATAATCACATGCTATTTTTATTATTTCTGATTTTAATTTCGAATTTTTTATCAGTTTAAATTCGTCATCACTTCTGAATTCTTCCATATTTTTATTCACTTTCATTGCTCTTCCTCTAAGCAAATATGTCATTGAATTGTCATCATATAAATATAGCTTAATTATTAAGTTATCTATTGCTTCTTCAACTTCAAGCCTGTATCTTTTGTCTAGCTTATTAAGCTGATGTACTTCGTACTTGAATAATTTGTTTATCATTGGTCCATTACCTCCATAAATCTTTTTTCACCAACTACATTTTTTAAAAGCTCAGGATAAATTACATAATTGTGAACTTTATTCTTATCTTTGCTTTTAAAAGCAACTCCAAAATCAAACTTTTCTCTTTGAAGCCCTATTCTTATTGCCTGTTCTGTTACACCAAGCATTTTTGCTGCATCTTTTACTGTTACTTTTCTCATTTTTACCTCCTAAATAATACTTCGTAAGAACTTTTTATCAAGGATCTTAGTTGCCTTTCGACTATCATCCACTCATCTTTCTCATCTTCGCTTATTACTCCGTCAGCTGATATCTCTATCATCATTTGCAGAACAGTATCTGAATGGTTTAGCTCATTGATTAGGCTAAGAACTGAACAGCATAAATTTTTTTCATCTAGCTTTTCTAAAATCATTTCTCCAGTGCTTGAATGTACTAAATGATCATATGCTAATCTCATATCTCCATACAGCAAGCACATTTGTTTTGCAATATCATTGTTGGGAATTCTTTTGTCATATTCATAGCCCTTTAAACTATCAACAGATATTCCCAAATGTTCTGCAGCTCTTTCCTGGGTAATCCCAGCCATTCTTCGATATTTTGAATATATATTTTCCATATGTAATACTCCTTTTTTATTATTTTTCTTTGTGATATATTTGATATGGAAGGAGGGGATTTATTATGCATATATCTGACAAAATTCAATTAGCATTACTAATAACTACTGCTCTTGTTGGAATTGCTTCAATCGTTATTTCTATTTTTACTTTGCGTTCAAGCAATAAAATGATTGAAGAATCAACACGTCCATATCTATGTGTCTACCTACAAGCTATTAATTCAGGAACCCTTCATTTCTATGTTATCGTCAAAAATTTCGGTTCATCTGGGGCAAAAATCACAAAGTTCATACCTGACTTTGACCTAGAAAAATTAAAAGCAATCGATGAACAGAAGAAACCATTTGGTAAAATTCAAGGAACTTTTTTAGCTCCTAATCAAAAACTATATACAACTATTTTCAATGTGGATTTAGACAATATGCCTAAAGTTATGAATTTTAAAATCGAATATACTTCTTGTTCTGGCAAAAAATACTCTGACTCTTTTGTCCTTAATAAAGATGTATTTGATGGACTTATTACAGGAAGAACAAGCGCAAAACAATGTGATGAATCATTAAAAATAATGGCTCACAGTATGCAGGCTCTTCTTGAAAATAGCTTATAAATCTAATGGAATAGATTCTATATAGCTAATAGTTTCTTCTAAAATATGTGTAACTATTTCCGAAGTTAGAGCTTTTTCTGGAAGCTCTAACTTTATTATTTCTAGAACTTTCATTTTGCAATTTTCAATCTTTTCGTCAGTTAAACAAATTCCATTTTTGAATCTAAATATCATTGAATCCCCTCCCTATTTAATAAAAAAATATATTTTCTTATCTTGAGCATAAATATTTTCCATATTCATATCTCCTTTTGTAACTAAAAATCGCTAGTTATTTAAAATAATACATGATATAATTTGCTAAATCAGCAAATTTAATTACAAAAAAAATCTGTAATATTACATTTTAAAATGTTTGCTAAAATAGGGAGCATTTCAGCTTTTACTGAATATTCACCTGTTTCATACTTATAATATGTAGATGCATTTTTAAAATTAAGTCCTTCAGCCATTTCTTTCATTGAAAGTTCTAAGGCTATTCTTCTTTTTTTAATAAAATCTTTATCATATTTCTGCATTTATAAGACCTCCTTATCTAAAAGATTATTTGCTAAATTAGCAACTTCTTAATTATTATTATAGTTTGCTATTTTAGAAAAGTCAATAGTGTTTTTGTTGTTTTAGCAATTCAAATGTATTTCTGTTTTGGAAATGGTAAAATACTAGTAAAGAGAGGTGATACAATGAAGCCTGGAGCAATAATAAAAAAGTTAAGAGAAGATAATAAACTATCACAAGCAGAACTCGCTGATAATATAGGAATTAATAATAGCGTTCTTTCTAGAATCGAAAGTGGAGATAGACAATTGCGTGATGATGAATTGATAAAGATAGCAGACTTTTTCAATGTTTCTGCTGATTATTTGCTTGGGAGAACCAATGCTAGAAATAATATCGAAACTTTTGCAGCTCATACTGATGATGATTTGAGCGAAGAAGCAAAAGCTGAACTTGAAAACTTTAAAGACTATTTAAGAAATAAATACTCTAAGTAATATTTACATAATTAATGTATTTTAAAAGGAGGCTCCGTATGAAAAGAGCAGATATAGAAAATTTAAAAAATATTTTTGATAGCATATCAAATATCCAAGGGGAAGAAAATATTGAATTTTGGTATGCTAGAGACATAATGAAACCTTTAGGATATTCTAGATGGGAGAATTTTGAATCTATTATTATGAAAGCAATTACATCTTGCGAAACATCTGGGATATATAGTTTTGAGCATTTTCGTGAAGTCACGAAAATGGTCAAGTTAGGAAGTAATGCAAAACGTGAAATAAAAGATTACATGCTTACAAGATACGCTTGTTATTTGATTGCACAAAACGGAGATTCAAAAAAAGAAGAAATAGCTTTTGCTCAAAGTTACTTCGCAATTCAAACAAGAAGAATAGAACAAATAGAAGAAAGAATTAATTATTTACAGAGAGATGATGCAAGATCAAAGTTAAAAGAATCTGAAAAAAAACTTTCAAAGAATATATACCAAAGAGGTGTAGATGACTCCGGTTTTGGAAGAATACGATCTAAAGGTGATCAGGCTTTATTCGGCGGTCATAATACAAAAGATATGAAACAAATTCTAGGAGTAAAAAATAATAGACCCTTAGCAGACTTCTTACCAACTCTTACCATAACTGCTAAAAACTTAGCTACAGAAATGACAAACTATAATGTTGAAGAAAAAGATTTATATGGAGAGACTCCCATAACTAATGAACATGTAGAAAATAACACAAGTGTAAGAAATATGCTTAAAGAAAGAGGTATTCAACCTGAAAACCTTCCAGCTGATGAAGATATTAAAAAACTTGAAAGAAGAGTTAAATCAGAAGAAAAGAAATTAATAAAAGAAACAGCAAAACTCCCTAAAAAATAAGACTTTTAACTAAAATTTCAAGTTATAAACTATTTTGATTCGTTGTATATTTTATTTTAAAATATATTATATACCTGAAAGTATTGAAAAACTCTATTTTGTTGACATCAACAAAATAGGATAGAAGAAAATAGGATAGAAGGAGGATGGCTATGAAAGAAATTATCTATATGAACAATGACATAATTGAGTCATACTTAGCGCAAAAGAACAAAGGATTAGAACATGACAGGTTGAGTGGAATGAAAAATGCAGAAAAAGATTCTATGTCAATAAAAACTGGTGGAGATACAGAAACTACATCTTTTTCTGCAGGTCCAACATTTTTAAATGGAAAATCAGAGTTCACAATATCTGATGATGTTAACTGTAAAATGAATGAAGTTTCTGAAACTGCATTTGAAGTTGCTAGGAAAATATCTCATGACAATATACTTAATGACTTTTTAGATGTCGAAGGGGAATCTTTTCTTAACATTACAGGCATCTTTAAAGCAATAGACTTAGAATACTTGTCTAATTTTTTAGAAAATGACTATATCCCCCTACAGAAAGTTTTAGATAAACTTGAAATAAATAATTTTCTTGATAAAAACAACTCTGTTTCCACAAAAAAAGAATCCAAAAGTTTAAAAAAACAGTTGGAAAAACAAAAAAATGATGAAATAGAAGCAGTAAGTAATCTGATCCAATTCACCAGATTTATATGCAAGATGCTGCCCTCTAGTGTTTTTATACTACATGATGACACTCTATTCCCAATCGAAAGTAAATACTTAAGATATGAGTCTAATAAAATAAAATTTTATTTTAGAGATGAAACCACAATCTGCTACAAAGAATTAGGGCAGTTAGCTGAATATGCAAAAATATCACACATGAATATTTTATCTGAAATATTCAAAGCTATAGACGAAGTAACCAATGAATGCTTTAAACTTCTTGGTATTTCAGAAAAAACTAAACTTGGATTGCCTATAGCTTGGTATAAAGAGAATCCTTTACACGATTAATTGAATCTCTTGTGTCATTTACTTTTTTAGAAAAATAAGCATCAGAAAAAAGAGTCTCTCCGTTAGAAAACTTGATTTTTCTTTCTGCTGATACTGATTTCATTCTTTTAACATTATTGTTGAATTCTTTTCTGATGTTTAGCATACGACACCTCCATTAATATATACTCTAAGTGTAACATTAATTAGCATACTAAATCAATAGGTTTTGCTGTTTATACCCTTAATGGTGATGTCATGTATATTGATGTTCTAGAAAATTTTGTTAATAACTTAATAAAAAACTTGGTAAGTAGAATAGATGTAAATATATTACACTTTTAACAGGACTTTCGGGTCCTGTTTTCTATTGACTTTTTTCAGAACATATGTTCTAATATAATTATTAATTCTAATTACTTGGAGAGTGATGCTATGAGTTTAGACAAATTAAATGACTTTATTTTTACTAATAATATAGTAGTTGAAGAATGCGATAAACTCAAACACTTTAAAAAAGCAGCTTTATTCTGTTCTATTAATGGAAACAATATAATTTTATTGGGTGATGATTTTAATTCTAGGTCTAAAAATGAAAGACTTGAGATATTAGCTGAAGAGTGTGGACACTATGCTACTACTACAGGAGATATGACTGTAATTAACAATTATTCAGACAAGGTAAAAATTGATAAGGCAGAACTGAAAGCCAAACAGTGGGCAGCAGAATTTTTAATAGACTTTAATAAATTTAAAAAGGCTTGTATTAAGTGCCAAACACTTCAAGAGTTAATTGATTACCTAGATATTAGTTACAACATTCTAAATGAATACGTGACTAAATTAAGCTTGAGAGAGCAATATTTTGACCTAGGTAATGGATATAGACTTAACCTATATAGGCTTCCAAATATAGTAAAAGAAAGGTGTGATGATAGTGAAACTCCCTAATGGATATGGAAGTATTCATAAGATGTCAGGAAATAGAAGAAACCCTTGGAGAGCTAGAATAACATCTGGATGGGATGATTCCGGAAAGCAACTTTATAAAAATATTGGCTATTTTAAAACTAGAAAAGAGGCTTTAGACGCCTTAAATCTATATCATACTAATCCACATATGATTGAAAACACAATTACTTTTAAAGAATTATATGAAAGATATTCCAAAATTAAATTTAAAGATATTGGAATGTCTAGTATTAAAGCATATGAATTGTCTTATAAATACTTTGAGGATTTACATGATATACAGTTTTCTGATATAAGGGCTGATAATATAAGAGTAATAATGGATAAAATTGATAAACATGGTATAAAAAGAAAAATGAAAACATTGCTAAATCAGATGTATAGATATGCAATGGAAAACGATATTGTTAATAAAGATTATTCACAGTTTATAGTTATTGGTAGAAATAAAAATAAAGTTGATAAAAAGCCATTTTCGGATGATGAAATTAAAAAACTATTTGCTAACATTGAAAATTTTGATATTGCCGACTCAATTTTAATAATGATTTATACTGGCTTTAGAATAGGAGAGCTACTCGAGATTAAAAGAGATAATATTAATATTGAAGAACGTTATATTATAGGTGGTAAGAAAACTGATGCAGGAAAAGATAGGCTTGTCCCTATTAGCAATAAAATATTAGATTTAATTATTAAAAGGTATAATAATACGGATGAATATTTATTCTTCCAAGAAGACACAAAAAAGCAAATGAATTATCGTACTTACAAGGATAAATTTGATTTAGTAATGGAAAATTTAGAAATGAAACATACTCCTCACGAATGTCGTCATACATTTGCTACTATGATGGACAATGCCGGAGCTAACGAAAGAAGTATTACTAGAATAATAGGTCATAATAGCTTTGTAACAACAGATAAATTCTACACTCACAAAGATATTGATGAACTTAGAAAGGCTGTAGAATTGATTTAAATAGTGTGTATTATGTGTGTATTGTGTGTGTATTACAGTTTTTAAAACACCCCTATTTATTTGAAAGCAAACAAAGTATTAAAATACCTGAAAGCATTGAAAAACCCCAAGAATATTGAATTCTTGGGGTTTGTATATACTTTGCAATATAAAGTACGAACTATCTCTTTGAGAACTGAGGTGCTCTTCTGGCAGCCTTTAAACCGTACTTCTTTCTTTCCTTCATTCTTGAGTCTCTTGTTAAGAAACCTTCAGCCTTAAGTGCTGGTCTGAAATCTTCATCAGCCTTAAGTAATGCTCTAGAAAGACCGTGTCTTATAGCACCAGCCTGTCCAGTATATCCGCCACCTTCAACCTTAACGATAACGTCATACTTGTTTTCATTTCCAGTTACTACTAGAGGCTGCTTTACTTCTCTTATAAGTGTTTCATAATTGAAATAATCCTCTAAGTTCTTTCCGTTTACCTTTATGTTACCTTCTCCAGCTACTAATCTAACTCTAGCTACAGAATATTTTCTTCTACCTGTTCCGTAATATTGTACATTAGCCATTAATCAAAATCCTCCTCTCGATATCCTACTTAAAGTTTAAAACCTGTGGGTTCTGAGCTGCATGTGTATGTTCAGCACCTCTGAATACTCTTAATCTAGTCATCATTCTTGCTCTATGCTTGTTCTTTGGAAGCATTCCGCTAACTGCATGAGCTACAACTTCTTCTGGCTTCTTTTCCATCATTTCTTTGTATGATATTTCCTTTAACCCACCTACATAACCTGTATGATATCTGTAGAACTTCTGAGTAAGCTTCTTTCCTGTTAATACTACCTTCTCAGCGTTTACTACTACAACAAAATCTCCACCGTCAACGTGTGGTGTAAATGTTGGCTTGTTCTTTCCTCTTAATACTGTTGCAATTTCACTTGCTAAACGACCTAAAGTTTTTCCTTCAGCGTCTACTATATACCAGTCTCTCTTTATTTCTGCTGGCTTAGCTATATAACTCTTCATAAAGACCCTCCTTAACTTTTCACATTTGTTTAAATTTCCTGCATATATGTAAAGTCCGGGGCAAAAAGTGGACTTATTAACACATTCTCATATATTTTACTACTATTATGCCCAAATGTCAATTGAATACAGAAATGTTTTTGCATTATTATGCAATTTTATTCGCGAATTTTACTTTGTATCCTGACATTGCCTTTTTTTGGCAACATTAGTATTTTAACACATTTAATTTACTTTTTCTCGTTTTTTTGAAAATTAATTCAAGTATTTTTGAAACTAATTCTTTTACTGTTCTTTTCTATTTTTCTTAGTATTCTTTTTTATATTTCAGCATTTTCTTTCTATTATTTTATTTCCTTTTAAATGAAGATAAGTCGGGAAATCCCGACTTATCTTTGTTTAGGTTTAGGTTTTGCTTTATGTTAATTTTAATAAAGCTCTTTGATATATTTTATAGTCTGTGCAAAAATAGTCCACATCTTACTTTTGGTTCAAACCATGTTGACTTTGCAGGCATTATCCCGTCCATATTTGCAACTTCCATAAGCTCTTCTATAGATGTTGGATACAATGAAAAGCCTACTCTCATATCCTTATCTACTCTCTTTTCTATTTCTTCTATTCCTCTAATTCCACCTATAAAGTCTATTCTAAGATCCTTTTGAGGTTCATTTATAGCTAGTATTTCTTCTATTAAATAGTCATGTAATACACTGACATCTAGGCTTTCTATTAGTCCCTTTAGTTTTTCTCTGTCTTTAAATTCCAAAACATACCACTGACCGTCTATATACATTCCATACTGATATTTTTTAAATGGTTTTACCTTTTTATTAGATTTCTCTACTTTGAAGTTTTTCTTTATTTTTTCTATAAATTCATCTTTTTCAAGACCTGCTATATCTTTTACCACTCTATTATAATCCATTACATATAAATTATCTTTTGGAGCAATCATAGCCAAATAATAGTTAAATTCTTCCTCACCAGTATATTGAGGATTTTCTTTTCGCATTTTAAGGGCATACTCTTGTGCAGCCTTTGATCTGTGGTGTCCGTCTGCTATATATAGATTTTCTACTTTTTCAAATGCCCTTTCAATAAGTTTGCTTTCTTCCTCATCTAAAATCCATACTGTATGTCTTACTCCGTCTTCTGATTCAAAATCGTATATAGGCTCTTCCTTTGTCTTTTTATTTACAATATCCTCTATATTATCTTCTGTATAATATGTAAGCAATATTGTTCCAGTATTGGCTTTACAGTGTTCTATATGCCTTATTCTGTCTCTAACTTTATCAGGTTTTGTATGCTCATGTTTTTTAATTTTTCCATTTATTGTTTCATCTACAGATACACAAGCCACTATACCTGTTTGGACTACATTTCCCATTATTTCTCTATAAATATAGATATGCTCTTCTTCATCTTCTATAAATACTTCTCTTTTTAAAAAATCATTTAAGTTTTCTCCTGCCTTTTTATATACTTCATCTGATTCAACATCTGTCCCTTTAGGAAGATCTATTTCAGCTCTATCTATTCTAAGGTATGAATTTTCATTATTTCTTGCCATTGCTCTTGCTTCTTCTACATTCATCGTGTCATAAGGAAGTGCTGCAACATCTGCAACATACTTCTTATTTGGCCTTATTGCCTTAAAAGCTTTTACTCTTACCATATCTACACTCCTTTAAACTTTTATATCTATATAATATTTACCCTATTTGTATAATTAACAACCTGCCGCCCCTTCTAAAAGACAATCGTAGTAATCTGATACTATATCTACTATTTCGTACGCTATTCTTTTTTGTGCTTCATTTGTTGATGCCCCTATATGAGGTGTTACTGTTACTCTTGGATGATTTACTATATCTTCCAATGGTCTTGGCTCATTTTCAAAACAATCTATTGCCGCTCCTGCTATTTGATTTTGATTAAGAGCTTCTAATAAATCTTTTTCATTTACTATACCACCTCTTGCGCAATTAATTAAAAAGGCTGTGTTCTTCATTCTCTTAAAAACATCTTTATTAAACATATACTTTGTTTTTTCTGTTAATGGTGTGTGTACTGTAATATAATCTGCATTTTCTATTATTTCATCAAAATTTGCAAACTTATAATCTTTGCCTTCATTTTCATACTCTGCTATATCATTATACATAACTTTCATTCCCAAATTATAAGCCTTTTGAGCAAGTTTTCTTGCTATATTTCCGAAACCTATAATTCCGATAGTCTTTCCATATATTTCAGTTCCCTTTAAATTTTTCTTATCCCAAATACCTTCACCTAACTTTAAATTGGCTATCTTTACATTTCTTGCAAGTACCAACATTTCGCAAAGAACCAACTCAGCAACGGCATTTGAGCTTGCACTTGGAGTATTTCTTACTACTATTCCATTTTCTCTTGCATAGTTTACATCTATATTATCAAGACCTACTCCAGCCCTTATAATCATCTTTAAGTTTTTAGTTTTCAATGCTTCATCAATAATTTCTTTTCTAATCTTTGTTGCAGACCTTACAATTATAATATCTATATCTTTAATCTTATCCTTCAACTCTTCTTCAGGATAAAACTTTTCTTCTACTTCAAATCCCTTTTTTCTCAACATTTCAACTGCTTCTTTATCTATACCGTCTGTAGCTAATATCTTTTTCATTTCCAAATCCTCCGTCAAAACTATCTATCAATTTTTAGTCTTAAAACTAATATTTACTACTAATTTCTAATATCTATATCAATTTTTACCATTCATTTTTCATTTATAATATTTCTAAATTTTAAATACATCTTTTATTCAATATATTTTATTTAATACTTTCTATATTTCTATTCAATATTTTCTATATTTTTGAATGAAATTTGAATTAAAGTTTTATTTATCGAAAATAAATCATCTTTTTCAATATTTTCATAAAAAATGCCTAAATTAAGCCTATTTTCCCTATTAAAGCTTAAAATTTTTATTAAAAGCCTAAAATTTCATCAATGCTATTTAATAAATATTGAATATCTTCAATCTGGTAATCTCCCATGTGTGATATTCTAAATGTTTTCTCTTTTAAATCGCCATAACCGTTGGCAATCTGCATTCCTTTTCCCTGTAATTGTGAATTTAATTGTGCTATGTCTATTTTTTGTGTATTTTCTATGACTGTTAGTGTGTTTGACAAATGGTTTTGATCAGTAAATAATTTGAAATGTTTTCTAGCCCATGCTCTTACAGTTTCTGCCATTTCTTCATGTCTTTTGAATCTGTTGTCTAGGCCTTCTTTTAAGATATTGTCTAACTGATAATCTAATGCGTACATATGAGATATTGAAGGTGTTGAAGGGTATTGATAATTCTTTTTCTTCAAGTATTTATACATTGCCAGCAAGTCTAGGTATGTACCTCGAAACTCTACTTTTTCTGCTTTTGCCACTGCCTTTTTAGAGAATGTGCACATTGACATTCCAGGGGGTAGACCTAAAGCTTTTTGCGTTGATGTAATTAAAATATCTATATTTAATTTATCAACTTCAATTTTCATTCCAGCTGCTGAACTTACTGCATCAACACAAAATATTATGTCTGGGTATTTTTTTACCACCTCTGCAATTTCAGCAATTGGATTTGTAATTCCAGTAGAAGTTTCATTATGCTGGATTGTTAGCAAATCATACTCACCTGTTGATAATACTTGATCAACTAACTCTGGAGTAATTGCTTTTCCCATATCCACTTTATACAAATCAGCTTTGACATTATTTGTCACCGCCATTTTATGCCATCTGTCTCCGAATGCACCACAGGAGAACACAGCTGCCTTTTGGGAAGTGCAGGATCTTATAGCACCCTCCATTAGGCCGGAACCGGACGATGTGGATAATAGTACTTCTTCTTCTGTATAAAATAATTTCTTTAACTTTTCGCTTATGCCTTTTTGCAAAGCACTTGCTTCTTTCCCCCTATGTCCTATCATTGGCGTCGCCATTTTTTCAAGAACATCTTCTCGAACATCAATAGGACCAGGTATGAATAACTTTTTAGCCATTGTGTGACCTCCTTTTTTCATATTTTCTATAATTGCAATATTTAGCAATTTGTGATTGCAACTTCATTATTAAATGTTGCAGTTGTTTCTCAATCTTTGCAAACAGTATCTCTTGAAAAATAGTATAATACAGCTTACTTATTTGAAATTTCAAGCTTTCAGCTTGTTTCATATCAGCTTTGCAATTATCTGTCTATTCTCAATTTTCTCTATGCTGCTAAATTGAAATTATCTATATTCTAAACCCTAAAATAGAATCTGTCAAGAATTTTTTGATAACTTCAATTTATAATTTATTTTATTGAAATAAATTTGCAGCTAATATAAAAGTTTATAAAAAGTTAATTTTATTCTAGTACTCTACATTTTTTAAAAACAATCCTTGTGCTGGAGCTGTATGGCCTGCTCTGTTTCTATCTTTTGAGTCAATAATATCTTTTAAAGATTCCTTAATTCTTGCTCTTCCTATATCTACCATAGTTCCAACTATTATCCTTACCATATTGTATAAAAAGCCATTGCCCTCTACTTCAATTACTATTCTATCACCTTCTTCAAATAAGTCAGCTCTATATATTTCTCTAATCGTTGTCTTTACTGATGAACCTGAACTCATAAATCCACAAAAATCATGTTCACCAACTAAATATTTTATTTCTCTTTTCATTTTTTCTATATCTAGATTATATTTTACTTGATAAGAAGTATCTTTATAAAATGGACTTCTTATTCTAGATGGATAAATGTAGTATCTATATGTTTTTCTATGGGCAGAATATCTTGAATGAAAATTTATATCTACTTCCTCTGCATCTAATACTGCAATATCCTTTGGCAAGTTATTATTTAGTATTTCTGGAAATCTCTCTACAGGTATGCTTGTTTCCACCAAAAAATTAGCCACCTGACCCAGTGCATGAACACCAGCATCAGTTCTACCTGAACCTATGATTTCTATATCTTTTTGCTTAAAAGCTTTTTGGCAAGCATATTCTAATTCTCCTTGTATCCCAAGTGAATTTTTCTGTTTTTGCCAACCACAGTAATTTTTTCCATTATATGAAACTATTATTTTTATATTTTTCTTATCCATAGTCTTTCCTTTCTATATCTCATTTCTTGTTCTGTATTTCATTTTTATTAAACTCTTTTTTAATATTTTATGTGAACTATCCTAACTATATTTACATACTTTTAAAATAAGCAACTTTATCAATATAACTAGTACTTAACATTTTATCATAATAACTATATAAATATTATAATATTTTTATATCTTTAAGCCTTTATTTTATGTGGTAATATCCTTGTCTTATTTTAGTATTTCATAGTATTATATACTTATTTTTGCTATAATCTTTTTAGGAAATGATTTGCAAACCATATTTATTTCCTTTTTTATAGTTATACGAAAGGAGTATTTTTATGAAGAAACATGGACTTTTTGGAGAAGGTTTATCTCATTCTTTATCTCCACTAATACATACTTATGTCTATGATTTAGTATCATACGATGCCGATTACTCTTTAATAGATTTTGAAAAAGAAGCTTTAGAAAAACATATAAATCTTTTGAGGGATGGAACTTTAAACGGGGTTAATGTAACAATGCCCTACAAAAAATCTGTAATTGAATATTTAGATAGCCTAGATACTAATGCAAGGGAAATAGATGCAGTAAATACAATAGTTAGTTCAAAATCAAATTTAAAAGGATTTAATACAGATTACTATGGTATAGAAAAAACACTTGAAAAATATATGCCTGTTGAAGATAAAACTTTCCTTATTTTAGGCTATGGTGGTGCTTCTAAACCTTTAATTCATTTTCTTAGCTTGCATAATGCAGAAAAAATATATATTGCAAGTAGAAGTGCTGATAAATACAAGGATTTTTACAAAGGTAAAACAAAAATTGTTTTTATATCCTATCATGAATTAGATGATATTAAGGCTAGTATTGTTTTTAATACTACTCCTTTAGGAATGTACCCCCATATAGATAGTTCTCCATTAGATGAGAAGTATTTTAAAAATTTTCAATGTGCTATTGATTTTATATACAATCCATACAGCACACTTTTTTTACAAAGAGCTAAAAAATATGGACTTAAGGTTGAAAATGGACTTAAATTGCTTGTTTATCAAGCTATTAGATCAATTGAATTGTGGAGCAATACGTCTATTGGAGATAAAATAAAAACAAAAATTTACCTACATTTTAGATCTTTGTATATTGATAATGAAAAAATATACCTTGTAGGTCTTCCTGGCTCTGGAAAATCAACTTTTGGAAAAATGCTTTCTGATTCTTTAGGATATAATTTTGTAGATTTAGATGACTATATTGAAAAGAAAGAAAACATGAAAATAAATGATATTTTCAGGCTATATGGCGAGGTAAAATTTAGAGAACTTGAAAGTCAAGCACTTAGAGACTTGGAATCTTTTAATAAAATTGTTATTGCAACAGGTGGTGGAAGTATTTTGCGCAAAGAAAATAGAGAACTGCTTAAAAAACATAGCAAAGTATTTTTTATAGACAGATCCTGTGAAAATATCTTAAAAGATTTAAAAATAGAAAACAGACCTCTTCTTAAAAATTCATCAAATAGAATTTTCTCTCTATACGATGAAAGAAAATCTTTTTATGAAGAAGTCTCTGATTATGTTCTAGATAATTCATCTAATCTTGATAGTTTACTCGAAAACACATTGAAACTTTTTTGATAAATAGTAATATAAAAACTGCGGATTTATATTTAACCCTCCGCAGTTTTATGGTACTAATACAAATTTCTTACTTATTTCTAAGCAACTCCTTTTCTGTTGCTTTTAAGTCTTCAATGGAATCTATTTCAAATAAATCTTTATCATCTAACTTTTCTATTCTTATATTTAATCTTGCAATATTATCTTTTACAACATTATCCCAATAAAGATTTTTATAGTCATCTATATCGGATATTTTTTCCAGCTTAGATTTAATAAGTTCGCCTTCACTTTTTGACCAATATGATATTCCACACATTATATAGCCACTTCCATTCCCTATTACTATATCTTCAATCTTATCCTCCTTGTTAAATTTCAATTCCCATTCATTAGAAAAATTCTTTTTATAGCAACTAAAATAAGATGTATCTTTAATATCTGACCTAAAGATATTACTATTCATATATATATCACCTTCTATCACATATGAATCCGGAAGAAGATCCTTAACAAGATACATTGTATATATGTTATTATATTTATCATACTTATCATTAAATACTAATTTAACACCGTATTTTTCTTTTAGATAATCAAACTTTTCGGCTAAATATCCTGTTACTATAGTTATATCTTCTATTCCTCTTTCCTTTAAAAATCTTACTTGTCTCTCAGCCATAGCTTCACCCATAACTTTTACAAGAGATTTTGGAGTGTCATTTGTAATTGGTCTTAGTCTTGTTCCAAGACCTGCCGCTAAAACTATTGCCTTCATATATTAATTGCTGTCATTTCAAATTATATAAATATAAAATATATGACAGCTATCTCCCTTCTTCTTATATGCTTAAAATATCCTACTTTATTATATATCAAAATTTATTTTTTGTCCTTAAATATTCTATAAGCAAATCGAATTTTAAAATTCTAATTATTAATACTTTATAAAATATTTATTTATAAATATAAACATTTTATTCATTCTTATTTTTAATTATCCTTAGAGACAAGAACTGATCCACATATTATAAGTAGTGAACAAAATACTAATTTAAGGCTAAATTGACCACCTAATAAAACCATAGAAAATACCATAGCCCATATAGAGTAAGTAATATTTAAACCTGTTGCTTTTACAGGACCTATGGTGTCTATTCCAGTATAATAACATATATAAGAAAGTGTTCCTACTAATGCTGTGATTCCCATATAAATCATTGAATTTGAAGTTATTGCCTCAGCTACAAATCCACCACCTTTTATTACAAATACAACTATCAAAAAATATACAAATGAAGATGTCATCTGTCTAATTGTAAGAGCTTCCTTGGGGCTTACATCTTCTTTCATACCATATGCACATATTACACTTTCAAGAGACCAACCTACTACACATACAAGGGCCGCTAGAAATCCTAATGGGAAGTTGACAACATTACTTGTATCTGGACTATATCCAAGTATTATGATTGAAACAATACTCATGCTTAAGCCCAACCATCCCATTTTAGAAAGTTTAACTTTTAAAAATACATAACTAAAAAATGCACCTGCTGCAGGATACATTGCTGATATCGCTGCCGTATACCCTGGTCCTATATTTGAAATTGCAATCAAATAACCCATCATGCCAACTGGTCCTCCGAACAATGCTGCTATAACAACAAATCTACCACTTCTGCTGTTCAATAGAGAAATTGTATGTTTAAAATCTTTTCTTATTATTGAAAAAATAGTCATCCATACTGCAGATGAAAAATCATGCAAAAAAGCTGCAATAATAGGTGCTAAAAATACAGTTTCACTAATACTTATGTATGGACTCATCATAAGAATAAGACCAGATATAGTTGTATCAAGCCCCCATAAAGCACCTGAAGACAATGCCGATGCAACTCCGAACTTAGAATTCTTTCTATAATCTTTTTTCATTTATATCCTCCTGCTAACGTTCTAGCTATTTAATAGTGTAAATACATATATTTTCATTTAGATAATAATTACTTGATACATATTACATAAAAACTTATACAATATTCCTTGTTTTATCTAAATCTTTACATATTTTATTGCATGTATTTATCATAGAATAAATCAAGATTTTCCTTAGCTCTTTTATATCTCATTGGTCCATACTCACCAAAGCTAACACCTTTTGCTTCTTTCAAAACTGTCCATATTGTCCACAGAAAGTCTTGGCATATTTTAAATAAAAGAATTTTTTCCTCTTCAATTTCATTTCCCTTTTTGCTTGCTTTTCTAAAAGGATTTTCTATACTAAAATATTTGCTCTTAAAAAGTTCTTCTTCGTCTTTATTAAAATTACACTCTAGTATATGACCAGCTATATCCCACATAGGATCATTCATTCCAGAGTATTCCCAGTCTATTAAGTAAGTTTTGTTATTATCACCCTTTACAAAATTTTCAGGCACAGTGTCATTATGACATGTATAACAATCTTTACCTATTCTACTAAGTTCTTCCTCTAAAGCCATCACCCTTGCTCTTACATCTGGATACTCAGCATCATAATATTTTCCATTTGCCTCTTTTACTAATCTTTCATATTTTTCTATCTCTCTAAAAACATTGAACTCATTCTCAAAATCTAGGCAGGAAAAATGAAGTTTTTTCAAAAGAGCTGCTACAATTTCCATATTTTCTTCATAGCTTGCAGTTTGAGGATTTAATGTTTCAGCATTTTCAATAAATCTACTGACTTTTACTCCAGTATATTCATTGAAATAGACAATTTCCGTATCCAATCCTAATATAGCACCTATTCTAGCATTGTTCTTTTCATCTGCTCTACTTATCATATCGCTAGTACCTACACCTGGCATTCTTAGAATATAGTATTCCCCATTAATATTAACCTTGTAATTATTATTTGTCATGCCACCAGCAGCTTCTATTGACAATATATCCTCACAATTTATTCCTAGTCCATTTATTAATTCTGATTTTATATTCTCTGTTCTTATCTCGTCTTCTCTTCTAAGTATTGAGGAGTATATGTGTCCTCTTGCTATTGAGAGATGTTTTTCAGAATCTATTTCAAACCACATAAGATCATCTATTTTTATATACCCCAACTTATATTCTCTAGCTATATCCATAATTATATATTCATAATTCACATATGGGTTCCTATTATATTGATATTCTTCAAGCATTTTATCATAAAAATCCTTGCTTATCTTTGTAATTCCAATCATTTCACCATCTATTTTATTAAGTTGATGGATATCTTTTGACATTTTATAGACCATACCATTCCTTAATTCAACAAGTGCCTCATCTCCTGAACCACTTTCAGATGTAATAATCATGGAAGTTCTATTTTTATCTTCTAATAAATTAAATATCGCCCTCTCTTCAAATATCATATCGTTTTCCAAAAGTATAAAGTCATCGTTTATATAATCTTTACAACAGGCAAGAGATGCCATTGTTCCTGTATATTTATATCTATTATTTTCAACAACTTTTATTTTTGGATTTGTCTTAGCTAAATTGTAAAAATATTCTTTTTCATATCCAGCAACCACTATTATTTCATCTATTCCTGCATCATCTAGAATCCTTATAATTCTATCTATAATACGCTCTTCACCCATACTTAAAAAGCTAACTGGTTTTTTAAATATCTCCTTCTCTCCTGCTGCTAGTATTACAGCTTGTTTTACTGTTTGTTCGTCATCAAAGTTCTCTAAATAAATTCTATCCTCTTGATTTTCTGCTATGTATTTTTCAAGAACTGAAAGACCTTGTGATGTTAACTCATAACCTCTTTTTTGATTTGTTTTAAGAATATAGTTCTGTTCTTCGAGATTCTTAACTATTGCATTTACACTTCCCAAAGAAATACCAGACTCTTCTGATAAAAATCTTTGAGATACTCTTTCCGAATTATTGATTAGTAACAATATGTCGTATAATTTGCTCATATATATTCTCCCTTTGATAATTTATTTATATGCAACTACAATTAAGTTCATATTTTGAACACCATAAGTATAATTCAAATTTAAAATCATGTCAATATCTTAAAGATAAAAAAGAAGCTAGCAAAATTGCCAGCTTCTTTTCCTATTTTGTATATTTGTACAAAATTTACTATATATGCTATTCTTTTTTATTTATATGCTATGTGATCTTAATATGTTTCTTTTTAAATAAATTTCTTTTTAAGTTTCTCTTTTTGTTTTTATTTTTATTTTTATGTTTTGGGACTATACTCTCTTTTTAAATCATATAGTTTCTTTCCATTTAAACCATATAGTTTCTTTCCAATGGTCTGCTATTATCCGTACCTTTTTCAAATAGATACTGACATACATCAAGTTGACCTGATTCAAAAACAGCTGCACAACTTTGAAGATAAATATCCCACATTCTCATAAATCTATCATCTTTTGTTAATTTTATTTCATCCCAGTGTTCTTTAAATCTGTTATGCCACTCCTCTAAAGTCAGCTGATAGTGTCTTCTTAGACTTTCTAAATCTATAAGTTTAAGTCCTTTTTTATTAGCTGGAATTATAAGTTCTGCAACTGAAGGTATGTATCCTCCTGGGAAAATATATTTATTTAAGAAAGAGTTATATCCACAAGTATCATCATCGATATCTCTTTGTCCAGATATACCATGTATAAGAGCAAAACCTTGACTCTTCAAAAGTTTATCTACACAATTCATATACTCTCCTATGTTATTCTTTCCAACATGTTCAAACATACCTATACTAGATATTTTATCATATTGCTTTCCTGTTTTTGATTCATCTCTATAATCAATGAGTTTTACTTCAACCATATCTTCAATATTTTCATTTTTTATTCTGTTTTTTATATGGTTAAACTGCTCTATACTCAAAGTACAACCTGTAGCCTTAACTCCATATTCTTTGGCTGCAGTTATAATTAAGTTACCCCATCCACAACCAATATCTAAAAGTTCTTCTCCTTTTTTTAGTCTAAGCTTATTGAGTACATGGTGAATTTTGTTCATTTGAGCCTCTTCTAAAGATTCTCCTTCTTTTTTAAAATAGGCACATGAATAGGTCATAGACTTATCCAACCAATAAGCATAGAAATCATTACCTATATCATAATGACGATGTATATCTTCTTTGCTTATATTCTTATTGTGGTTGTTAACAAGTTTAAGTATCTTATACTTTTTATTTTCTACAAAACTTTCACTATTTGAAAATGCTGATACCATTAATTCCTGCAAAGATCCATCTACCTCTATTTTTCCGTCCATATAAGCTTCTGCTAAACTTAGAGTAATATCGTCCTTTAGTGGATTTATTTTCAACGATTCCTTTATTCTTACCTCGGCAATAGGTTCACCACCGTCACCTGTAATAGTTTCTTCTCCATTCCAGTACTTTATTCTAACTGGAACAGTAAAGGAATTTTTCAAAATCTGTTTGTATAATTTAACCTTTACATCCATAATTTATCTCCTAAACGTAGCTTATTATATTTTCCGTTCTATTATTTCTTATAACTAATAAAAAGCAAGAAAAATATAAAATAAAATTCTAAAATATTTATCTTATCTGTAATCACACTTTTTACAATTGAATATTGTATACAACACATCATAAATAAGTATACTCCATTATAAAACATCTGTCAACCTTCCAATTTTTTAATTTTATAAATTTTTTCTTTATTTAACTTTATAATGTTATATATTTATATTCCTATAAAACTTTAATTATATTATATACAAAAAAACTTTTTATTCACTTTAAAAAAAATATTTTTTGAAATAGATTTTTTCTATAAAACTACAAATTTATA
>Michael_p1__coassemble_781_pt1 | contig 52082 bp, 53 predicted proteins | sample Michael_p1__metabat2_high_PE_009 | metagenome-assembled genome bin Michael_p1 | reverse complement strand
CTATCAAATTCAATTGTTTTATTCTCTATAATTATCAACTAATTTTCTTGATGTATTTTCAATTTTCATCATTCTCCTATTTTGCACTTAAAAATCCTAACATACTTTTATAGTATCCAAAATAGTCATCTACATTAGCTAATTCTCTTGCTGAGTGCATCGCAAGAAGTGGTATTCCAACATCTACTATAGGCATTGGAAGATGACTTGCAATTATTGAACCTATTGTACTTCCACTTCTCATATCACTTCTATTTACGAAGCACTGATAATCAACTTTATTTCTTCTACATATTTCTTTGTATACAGCTACGGAATATGAATCACTTGCGTATGCTTTACCTGCATGTATTTTTATTGCAGGTCCTTTTCCAAATAAAGGTTTATTTGTTAAATCTGCCTTTTCTGCTTTATTAGGATGCACAGCATGAGCTAAATCCGCTGAAATCATAAAAGAATTTTCCAAACCTATTAACATATCTTCTCTTGTTTTTCCTAAAGACAAGCAAATTCTTTCAATTATATTTCCTAATGTTTCAGAATCCGCACCCTCTTTTGACATACTTCCTACTTCTTCATTATTAAAAGCTACAACCATATTAATTCCTCTAAATCCATGGTATTCTCTAAGAAGCGTATTATTTACACTTGAATCATATATTCCATAATCTCTACTTAAAGCTCCTTCAGATGATGTGATCTCCGTAATAGCTCTTCTAAGTTCATCAGAGGCTCTTTTACCAACTTCTCTTGAGTTTTCGCTATCTACTAAAGCTTTCAAACTTGAATGCATGCTAGCAAGATTATCAAGTCTTCCTGCAGATATAAATTCTTGATTTTCTCCTACTAGGCTTCCTCTTTCATATTCATATAAATATAATTCATAATCTAATATATCATCTGGCTCTAATGCCTTTTCATCTTCCGCTCTCATTCTCTCTCTAATAGATCTTACATTTGCATATTCTAAAGGCTCATCATCAATTAAAAAATCTCTTTCCCTGCTTACATAATTTCTATCCTTTTCCAATTCTCTAATAAGTAAATTCTTAATATATTCCTCATTATCTAACTCTTCACCCGTTTCTAAAATAAGAGGCATAACATCATTTTGTTTATTATATTCATAACCTGAGTTAATTTCTCTATTCATGTGTATTGCCAAACTTGGTATTATACATATTGGTCTGTTTATATTCACTATTTTTTCTTCTGGCTTAAATGCACTCTTCCAATTTCTTATAAGTACACGTCCAGCTATAGCAAGAGGTCTATCAAACCAAGAGCTAATAATCATTCCTCCATAAGGTTCTACATTTAATTTTATTTGTCCATTTATCTTAATTTCAGGATTTGGCTTTATTCTAAATGTCGGAGAGTCTGTGTGACTCCCTATAATACGAAATCCTTCTTCTGCAATTTCATTTCCATTTACAACAAAGGCAACTATTCCCGATGAATTTATATTTACATAATATCTTCCATTTACTTCTATTTCCCATTTTTTACCTGTTTCAAGTTTAGTAAAACCATTTTTATTAAGGTATTCCTCACTATAAGAAACAGCATTGTACATTGTAGGGCTGTTGTTTATAAAATCTAAAAGTTCAATAGCCACATTATTCGCTGTCGATTCTATCATATCTTTCTCCCTTTCTATATTAAACAATAATTACTACTACTCTATCTTACCAACTTTTCAAGAAATTTACAATTAAATAGAAAAAGCAAGTTAAAAAAGGAAAAGTATTAAATTTTATATAATACTTTTCCTCTCTTTATATTTTAAATACTTCTTCTATATTTAGTAGAAATTATTTTATTTACATATGAAACTACATACATTATTATAAACTAATTTATCATAATATTTTAATATATAATCTTTAATAAGTTTCTACTTCTATTGTAGTATATTGAAGATTTATTTTCTTTACACCCTTTTGATTAAATGCTATTGTAACTTCAGATCCCATCTTAGAAATTACAACTCCTTCACCAAATTTTGGATGTACTATTTTAGATCCCTTTTTAACTTTTGGAATTTCATCAGGGTTATATGAATCTGCACCAGCACCATCGCCTTTACTAACTAAACCACGATCACTTTTAAATCTTGAGCTTTCTATTGTTTTCTTTCCATCTATAATTTTGGCTCCTAAATTTTGAGCCGCCTTTACATTCATCTGACTTTTATACTTATCTGCATATGTTTTTAATAAACTATAATCTGCATCCTTATATCCTGGATCTTTCACATGAGAATCAAGGTATTCTATACACTCTTCTGGAAGTTCACCTAAAAATCTTGACTTCATATTTACATTGGTTTTTCCATAAAGAGTTCTCTTTGCTGTATGAGTAAGATAAAGTTCTCTCATTGCTCTTGTAATTCCAACATAACAAAGTCTTCTTTCCTCTTCTATATCCATTTCATTAAGACTAGATATTGCCCTTGCAATAGGGAATATTTTTTCTTCCATTCCTATTATAAACACTACTGGAAACTCAAGACCCTTAGAAGAATGCATTGTCATCAATGAAACTTTTTCTATACCTTCCTCATCTTCACCATCTACATCACTTGCTAGAGATATGTTGGCAAGGAAGTTAGTCAAATTCTTTTCTTCTCCGTCAAATATATCAGACTTTTCATACTCCATTGCAATAGATATAAATTCTTGAAGATTGTCTATTCTATCTTGAGCTTCATCTGCCTTCCCGTTTTGTAACTTTTCATTTTTTGCAATTACTTCTTCTAGGTCTGCTACATACCCTGTTAAATCGAGTATTTTTTCAACCATTTCTTTGGGAGAATATGATTCTGATATACTTCTAAACAATCCTATTAGATCTACAAACTCATTTATTCCCTTTTTGGCTTTTGTTGATATTTCTGAATTATTATCTATATCTAAAAGAACTGAATATAAACTTTCTTTCATTATATTGGCTCTATCTTCTAATTTTTCTATTGTTCTTAATCCTATACCTCTTCTTGGAACATTGATAACCCTCTTGATTGATATATCATCTTGTGGATTAACTATTACTCTAATATATCCTAAAAGATCTTTTATTTCTTTTCTTTCATAGAATTTTGTCCCACCATATATATTATAAGGTATCTGAAATCTATTTAATGCATCTTCTACTGCTCTTGCCTGTGCATTTGCTCTATACAAAACAGCATAATCACTATATGGTCTTCCTGACTTCATTGCATTTTCATATATTTCGTTTACAACATAATTTGCTTCCTCAACTTCACTTGATAAAATCTTTACTTTTACAAGATTTCCTTCTTTCCTATCGCTCCAAAGCCTTTTTTTCTTTCTTTCTGTATTGTTAGCTATTAAATAGTTTGCAGTATCCAAGATAACCTGAGTAGATCTGTAATTTTGTTCAAGTTTTACTACAAATACATCCTTGTAATCTTTTTCAAACTCCAATATATTTCTGATGTCTGCACCTCTCCAGCCATAAATACTCTGGTCATCGTCTCCTACGACACATATATTTTGGTGACCCATCGCCAAAAGTTTGATAAGCTGATACTGGGCTCTTGATGTATCCTGATACTCATCTACCATTATATATTTAAATTTAGCCCTATAAAAATTCAATACATCTTCGTTCGATTTCAATAATTCAACAGTTTTAACTATCAAATCATCAAAGTCAAGTGCACTATTTCTCTTTAGTCTATCTTGATATATTGCATATACATCTGCTATTGATTGAAGCCACAAATCACCTGCAGCCTCTCTAGCAAATTCTTTTGGCGTCTTTAATTTATCTTTAGCAGAAGATATTTGTGCTATTATAGACTTTGGTTCAAACTTCTTATCACTTAAATCAAGCTCTTTCATACACTCTTTTATTAGAGTCAACTGGTCAGTAGAATCGTAAATTACAAAACTTCTGTTATATCCTATTTTGTTTATATCTTTTCTCAAAATTCTTACACAACAAGAATGGAAGGTAGATATCCACATATCTCTTGAATTTTCACCTATTATACCTTCAACTCTTTCTCTCATCTCGTTTGCAGCTTTATTGGTAAATGTAATAGCTAGAATATTTCCTGGATTTACATTTTTATCTTCCACAAGATAGGAAATTCTCGTAGTTAAAACCTTTGTTTTTCCAGATCCTGCACCTGCAAGTATCAGTACAGGTCCTTCTGTTTTTTCAACTGCCTGTCGTTGGGCAGGATTTAAATCATCTATGTTCATCTTATTCCTCCATAACTTTCATATTAATATAGCCACTTTAACTATTTTTTAGTACTCAATTTTTTATTTATTCAAATATTCCTTCATCATATTTTTTAGTTTTTTAGTTTTCTTTGGATTTTTTCCCATTGAAGACACAGCCACAATTGTTTTACTATCCTCAATTTCCGTTTCAAAAAATCCCATATTTATAAATGAAGAATTTTTGTGATTATCAACGGAATTTACAAGTATTTTTTCGCTGATACAATACTTTGAAATTTTTGCATTTAATTCTATATTATCTGTGGCTGCAAAAACAATATTATAACCCTTTATATCCTCTATTTCAAATTCTTTTTGGCGAATATACAGATTTTCCTTAATATTTTTAATATCTTGACACACTTCTAATGCTATTACTGTAATCTTAGCATGGTATTTTAAAAGCTGATTTATCTTTCTATAGGCAATCTTTCCTCCACCTACTACTAATATATTAAACTTTTCTACATCTACCATAATTGGAAAAAACATATGTGCCTCCTCTTATCTATTTTTATTAATTTCAAAGCAAACACAGTTTTTAAGTTATAACTTATTTTTATATTTATTTAAGCATTAATATATTTTTATAATTAAAAAGCTCAGTCAAACTGTATTTATAGAATACCCTTTCTATTATACCATCTATACTGAGCTTTAATTTTTCTATTTTTGAAATTTCTATTTCTTTTTATCTTTATATTTTTTCAATTAGTATCTTCCTATAAACTTTGCAAGATCTTTAGCAAAATATGTAATTATAATATTAGCCCCTGCTCTTTTTATAGACATTACTGCCTCGTATATAGCTTCTTCATTTAAAAGTCCTTGATTAACTGCATTTTTTATCATAGTATATTCTCCACTTACATTATATGCTGCTAGAGGAACATCGAATCTTTCACTCGCTCCCTTTATTACATCTAAATATGATAAGGCAGGTTTTACCATTATTATATCTGCTCCTTCTTCTATATCGTACTTGCATTCTAACATTGCTTCATTAAAGTTTGAAGGATCCATCTGATAAGTTTTTCTATCTCCAAATGCTGGTGCAGAATCTGCTGCATCTCTAAATGGTCCATAAAAATTAGATGCGTATTTCGCACTATAAGCCATTATACCTACATTAACAAATCCGTTTTCATCCAATATTTTTCTAATAGCAGCAACTCTAAAGTCCATCATATCTGAAGGAGCTACCATATCAGCTCCTGCCTTTGCATGACTCAATGCTATTTTTGCTAAAAATTCTAATGACTTGTCATTGTCAACATAGCCTTCATCATTGATTATTCCACAATGTCCGTGATCAGTATACTCGCACATACAAACATCAGTTATAACATTCATTTCTGGAGAAATTCTCTTTATCTCCCTAACAGCCTGTTGAACTATTCCATTATCATCAAAACCAGAACTTGCACACCAATCTTTGTGAGCAGTTACACCAAATATCATTATATTCTGTATACCATGATTTTCTATATCTTTTATTTCTTCTTCTAACTTATCTATTGAAAAATGATATACTCCTGGCATACTCTTAATTTCACTTTTGATATTTTCTCCTTCAATAACAAAAATAGGATAAACCAGTTCTTTCATATCCAATCTTGTTTCTCTTACTAATTCTCTTGTTACCTTATTCACTCTTAATCTTCTTGCTCTTCTCACTTTTTCCACTCCCTTTTTCTATCTTCTTATATAAATTTTACTTACCCTTATTAATATCATTTTTTATAGCCTCTATCAAAGATTCTATGGCTGGAATTTCTGCCTGAATATCTACTTTACACCCAGATTTTCTTATCGTATTACTTGTAATCTCTCCAATAGAAACCTTCTTAATTTTATCAAGTAAGTGCATATTTTCGTCTCCCAAAATTTTTTTCAAATTTTTAAAAGTTGAAGAACTTGTAAATGTTATATAATCTATTTTTTCAGTTTTTAATATATCTATCAATTCATCTTTAATAGCTAGGTTCTCTCTATTAGTATATATTTCTAATCTATCAACCTCGTTTGATGATATAGATAACAAATCTTCAAATCTATTTCCCGCTATTTCAGAACATGGAAAAAGTATTTTATTTCCATCTTTTCCTAACTTTTCTATTATTTTATTAGCAAGACCTTCTCCAGTAAAATCATCTGCTTCTATATCTGGATATATACCATAACTTTCAATGGCATCTGATGTAGCTTTTCCTATACTTGCAAGCTTCATATTAGAAAGAATTCTTATATCTATTTTTCTTTCTTTTAATACTTCAAAGAATATCTCTACTGCATTATGGCTTGTAAATGCTATGCAGTTATAATTTTCAAAATCTAAATTGGATATTTTTTCTTCTATTCCTTCTTTTCTATTTATATCAATAGTTGATAATTCTATAGTTCTTCCAGCAAGTTCTTCAATCTTTTCTTTCAATTCACTATTTTTCTTTCTGCTTCTTGTTACTATAACTGTCTTTCCAAACATTGCCTTTCTCTCAAAAAAGTTCAATTTATTAGAAAGCTTCACCACTTCTCCCACAACAAAAATAGCAGGAGCTTCTATTTCTCCACTTTTAACTACTTCTTCTGCATTTTCTAAAGTCGATAGTACAGTTTTTTGATTGTGTCTTGTTGCCCAAGAAACAAATGCAACTGGTGTATCCCTTTTTCGACCATTCTCAATTAACATATTTCTTATAAAAGAAATATTCCCTATTCCCATTAAAAATATAATTGTTCCTTTTTCTTCCGATAAAGCCTTCCAGTTTATGTCCAAATCACTATCTTTTTTAGCATGACCTGTTACAACATGAAATGAAGATGCAAAATCCCTGTGTGTAACTGGTATTCCTGCATATGAAAGTCCCCCTATTGAAGAACTAATACCTGGAACCACCTCAAAATCTATATTTTCTTCAAATAGAATTTCAGCTTCTTCTCCACCTCTACCAAATACATATGGGTCTCCACCTTTTAATCTAACAACTATTAGTCCTTCTTTCGCTTTATCCGATATTATTTCATTGATTTTATCTTGAGTAAAAGTATGTTTATTAGACTTTTTACCTACATATATCATTTCACAACTACTTTTCCTATATTCTAGCAAATCTTTATTTACTAGCCTATCATATACTATTACGTCTGCCTCTTTGATACAGTCTATAGCCTTCAAAGTTGCTAAAGCTCTATCTCCAGGTCCAGCTCCTACAAGATATACCTTTCCTGACCTTTTCAAACTGAACACAACCACCTTTCAAATTCAATTTATATTGCAAGTCTATATAGATTATACTTCATTGATTTTTTCTATTAATTCCTCGGCAAGTTCTACACCTATTTTTTCAGCATTTTCAAAGTTAATTTTTAAATACTCTTTATAATCTTCATTGATTTTTTCATTTTTATTTTTTTCTAGTTTATGTAAATCTTCGCTTTTTGGATTATCTAGCAATTCTATACTTTTTTTACCACTTACTATTTTTTTATAGTCTTCACTACCATAAATAGCAGTTAAATATAATCTTCCATCCTTAATTTCTGAAATAGAACCCACAGGTATGTGGCATCCTCCATTAATCTCTTTTAAAAAGGATCTTTCTGCTATTATCTCAAATTCAGTTTTATCTGTTGATATTTCATCAAACATTTTGTCTAATTCTTCATTGTCTTTCCTTATTTCAATGGCTAAAGCTCCCTGACCAGAAGCTGGTATCATTTCATTATATTCAAAATAATATACTTCGTTTTCATTTACAATTCCTAGACGTTCCATACCTGCAGCTGCAAGTACGATTGCATCCATATCTTCATCAACGAGCTTTTTTATTCTAGTATCTATATTACCTCTTATTGGCATTATTTCTATATTCTTATTTATTTTTAGAAGTTGAGCTATCCTTCTTTTGCTTCCAGTTCCAACTTTAAGATTCTTTTCTTTTTTTAACCAAGCCATTACATCTTCTACTTGATGTTTGGGATTTATAACTAGCACATCCCTTGCATCTGCTCTATTTGGTGTTTTGGTAAGTTTTAAATTTTCATCTATTACAGATGGCATATCTTTTAAACTATGTACCGCAAAATCTATTTTTCCATCCATTAGCTGATTTTCAATTTCCTTTACAAATATTCCCTTATCACCGATTTTATCAAGGGCTTTATTTAAGATTTTATCCCCTTTAGTTTTTATTATTTTTTTTTCTATTTCTATATTAGGAAACTTTTCCTTAAGCATATTGCATATAAGGTCTGTTTGAGCAACTGCTAATTTGCTACCCCTTGTTCCAGCAATGAGTTTCATATCTTTCTCCTATATTCATATATTAAAAAGCATTATTTAACTTAAATTTTATTAAAAAACACTTATTTTATTAAAACACAATAATAAAAGTATATATTTTTTAATAAAAAAAGTCAAACTATATAGTCCATAGACATATTGCAATATATGCTCATAGACGATTCTTCTCTTATTTAAAATATTCAATTTTACTTACTATAAAATTATTAATTCTAGCAAAATCTTCTTTTCCAACATAAAGCCCTATAAGGCATTTAATAAATTCATTTCAATAATTAGTATTTATGTATATTTTTATTATTTCGTATTATTTTTAGTTAATTTTTCATAAATATTCGTATTTTTGTATTTGTTTTTTTGAGTTAGTTATTTTATTTTACTTGTTTTTTCTGTTTTTTTGTTTTATAAAACCTAGTAAAATAGTGATTCATCATTATAAAGATAATATATTTTAATTTTATTATCTATTATACAAATAATTTTTTCTCCTTTTTATGCAATACTATGATATAATATTTATATAAATCGTTCGTTTTATTTTGTTTTTTGTTTTTTTAACTGCCTAGGCAGACTTTTCGTTATTTGTTTCTATTTATAAAAAGGAGAACAGATAATGTACAACGAAACAATTGAAAAAATTTCAAATGCATCAATTAGCAAAGCAAGTCTATTAAAAAATAACAAGAAGATTTATTTTGTATCTTCTATGTTTGCTGGCTCATTTATAGGACTTGGAGTTATTATTTCTTCTACAGTTGGTGGATTACTAACTGCTGGAAATAGCCCTTTTACAAAACTTATTATGGGTCTTGCCTTTAGCATTGCCTTAATTTCTGTTATTTTCACTGGAACAGAGCTTTTTACTGGAAATAATTTTGTAATGGCTATTGGTAGATTTAATAAGAAGATTAAAACTTCAGATCTTATTTCTGTATGGCTTGTAAGTTGGGTTGGTAACCTTTTAGGTGCTATTATCCTTTCTTATATCTTTGTTTCAACAGGTTTAATAGACAAGGGTCCCGTTATGGATTTCTTTGCTAATGCAGCTCTTAGCAAGGCTACAATAGCCCCTCTAGCTCTTATAGCAAGAGCAATCTTGTGTAACTTTATAGTATGCTTAGCAGTTCTTCTTTGCTTTAGAACTGACGATGATGTAGCAAAAATATTGCTTATGGCTATTTGCCTTTTTGCATTTGTTGCTTCTGGATTTGAGCATAGTATAGCAAATATGACAGCATTCTCTATTGCTCTATTTGCTAAAAGTATACACACTATAACTGTTATACAGGCTGTTTATGCTCTTTTGATGGCAACTATCGGTAATATTATCGGTGGTGCACTATTCCTTGGAATAGGTGTATTTGCAATGAAAAAATAGTTTCAAAAAACCCCGAATAGACTTTGTAATTATAATTAGTCTTATTTCGGGGTTTTTATCTGTTATTTATTCCACTGCTTATTTATAAGTATTGTCGTAAAATAAGCCACCTTATCCATAGCTTTTATTTCATCAATATTATTGTATATTTTTTCATTTTCCATTGAAGAATTGGAAACCATTATAAACTTTTCTGCAAGATTTTTTTTCTCTATTATTTCTATTATTTCTTTAAAGTTCTTATAAACTTTCATTAGCACTATAGAATCAAAATCATCTAATACTTTTTCTATGGATTCATAATTATCAGTAGCAGAAATTACGGCCAAAGATTCCTTATCCATTGCTAGAGGAAAATTATTAGATGAAGAAATGCCTATAAAAGAGTTTATACCTGCTATCGTTTCTATCCTTATATCCCCAATTAATCTTTCTAAAAGATATACATATGTAGAGTAGACCATCGGATCTCCAAGAGTTATAAAACCTACTCTTTTTCCGGCTTTGACATCTTCTCTTATTTCACTAGATATAGTATCCCATGCGTTTTCTTTTTCCTCTATATTGTAATTCATAGGAAAATGTCTTTCCTTTACCTCTACATTTTTTCCAATATATGGAGCTGCAATTCTCTTTGCTGTGCTATCTTTACCGTCCTTTGCCTGTGGAACATATAAGATATCTAGATTATCAAGTCTCCTTACTGCTTTTACTGTCATATATTCGCTATCTCCAGGTCCTACACCTATTCCATAAAATCCGGCTTTTTCTTCATAATTCTCATTTGTATTTTCATCATTATCATCTATAGCCTCTTTTAGATTTTGAACAAATTTTCTTTGAATATATTCAAATTCTCCCAATCCTTCCAAATGTACTTCTACTTCAAAGCCTTCTTTTTCTAATATGTTTTTCCATGAATCCTCTTCGTCTCCAGCCATATCATTTTTTGCATGATCTCCTGCGACTAAAAGAAGCGGTCTTAGATGTATCTTTTTTATTTCATCTTTTTTAAGGAAAAATAACAAATCATCTATAGAAGGATGCCCCTCTACAGTTGCTATATAGGAAGGAATCTCCCTTCTTTTTAGTCTATACTCTAGTCCAGCATATGATGAATGTGCACTATGTTCGGTTCCATGTCCCATCCATACAGTTGCAGATTTGTCATTACTATCTTCACTTAGGTCTGACAAAACTACTTCTTTTACAAAATCTGCAATATCATCATAATCTTTTAAATTAGATAATAAAGGTCTTCCCAAAATTATTTTTTCAAATTTATCTTTATAGTTATCTACTATTTCCAATAGTTTATGGTATTCTTCTCCACATATTATATGTAAAGATTGTATATACACTTCTCTATATCCTTCTAAATACAGTTTTTCGAGAAGTTCATCAGGATACATAATATATTCATTATCCCTTTTTTTAAGCTTTTTTATTATCATCTTTGAAGTCCAAGCCCTATAGAAATCCATATCTTGAAACTCCTTTTTAAGAAGCTTCTCACAAGATTCTATTGTCTTTTTTCTAGTATCCATATGAGAAGTTCCGAAGCTTATAACCACAAGTGCTTTCTTTTTATCCATAAATCCTCCTCTTAAAACTTTTAACTTAATCCTTTAATATTTTTCTTTAACCAAATATCAAGCTTGTTTCTATTTCATTTATATCGTGTATTACTCTTTGATAGTCTATTGTTTTTCTTCTTATTATTATCACAGGTATTTCCAATTCAGCACAAGCATCTACCTTGTCAATAAAGCCTCCTGCAAAACCACTTTCTTTGGTAATAACAACATCTATATCCGCATGTTTAAGAAGTGCCACATTTATTTCTTTGTTAAACGGACCTTTTAGGGCTATTATATTGTCTGCATTAAGACCAATTGCCTCACAGTTTCTTAAAACATCACTTGTCGGAAGAACTCTTGCTGTAATAGATTTAGATTTTAAAAGCTTTACAAAAGTTCCTAAATTTTTGCTACCTGTTGCAATAAATACATTTTCCCACTCTTCATGACTCATTATCATATTACAAGCTTCCTCAATAGTATCTACTATGAACTCTCCCTGATATTTTATATCGTCAAGAAGAGATTTTCTCTCAAATCTAATATATCTTATATCTGTTTCTTCACAAGCATCTATTGCATTTCTTGATACTTCAACAGCATATGGATGTGTTGCATCTATTACCTGCCTTACTTCGTTTTCCTTAATAAATTCAACCATATCATCTTTATCCATTTTTCCATTGATAATTTCACTTGCATGCGATTCTGCTAACTCTCTTCCAAACTCCGTTGCAACTGAAAGAACAAATTCCTGTATCCCCATAGAAGTTAGCCTATCACATACCTTTAAACTATCTGATGTTCCTCCTAGAACAAGTATCATATATTATACCCCCTTGGCGTAATTATTTTTCCATCATCTATATAAGACTCTTTATTCCCTACAATTACCATTGTGGACATATCGCATATATCGAAATTCATATCTTTAAATTCCATTATATACATTTCTTGTCCATCTCTCCCAGAATTTTTAACAATACCAACTGGTGTACTGGGAGACTTGTACTCTCCCATTATTTCAAAAGCCCTCTTTAAATGTTCACTTCTTCCCTTGCTTCTCGGATTATATATCGCGATTACAAAATCTGCTTCTGCGGCTAAACTAATCCTTTTTTCTATTAATTTCCAATCTGTCATTAGATCACTTAGGCTTATCTGACAAAAATCATGCATAATTGGCGCTCCAAGTACAGATGCCGCTGATATACTAGATGTTACTCCACAAACAATCTTTATTTCCTCTTTTTTTTCTAGTTTTGAGTTTAATTCATATACAAGTCCTGCCATACCGTATATTCCTGAATCTCCACCACTTATAAGACCAACTATCTTTCCTTCTGAAGAAAGTTTTAAAGCCATCTCACATCTTTCTTTTTCCTGTCTCATTCCATTTTCAACTAGCTCTTTATCTTCAATTAAATCTTTTATTAAATTAATATAAGTTTTATAACCTACTATCGTATCACATTTTTTTATGGCTTCTATAGCCTCTAATGTCATAAAATCCTTGTTCCCAGGTCCACTTCCTATTACATATATCATTTTGACCTCCCAAGCGAAACAGTAATCCCATTCGCTTTATACTTTTTAGTAATTATATTCCCTTCACACAATATATGACATGAAGGCTCTGCAACAGAATAGACCCCAACAGTATTTTTTACAAAATCTGACTTTTCATATTCCATGTCAAACTTTGATATGTCTTCCACTGATAGAAATTCTGTTTCAATGCAATATTTTTTTGAAAAATCAAGAATACATTTTTCATCTTTTTTTATATCTATACTTGCAAGCTTTTTTATTGATTTAATAGATACATTCTTGTCTTCCAAATAAGATAAGATCACACTCTCAAATAATTTACTATCTGTTTGCTTTCTACATCCTACACCAAGTACATTTTTCCTTGGAATTAAAATTATGAGTTCATCTTCTATTTTTTTATCAAGTACACTATCAACTTCGCTTTGCATAAACAAAGCTTTCATATCTGAAACGATTGCATTTTGAGTTCTAAAAATAAGTTCATCTTGCATATCATCTACTGCTGCATTTTGCATTTTTTCACTTAAAACATCTTCCATAGACTCTATATAATCCAGTCTATCTGTTATTATAATAAATCTTTCTTGACTATATCCTAATTTATTTTTCTTATATTTTCTCTTAAAAGCCTCAAACTCATCTATAATAATAAAGCCCTTTATATAATTTTTCAGTATATTTATATATTCACTTTGAATATATAAATATATATTTTCATTTTTTAGCAATCTACTATTAATATCAATACAAACATCCCTTATATTTTCTATTTTAGCATCTGTATATTTTAGAAGCATATCGAAAGCGCCCTTATTATTAATATCTGTTGCCGTTGTAATTACTGGATTAGCAGATATTTTTTCAGCTATTAGATTTGTCATTTCATTAGCTCCACCAATATGTCCACTTAATAAGCTAATTACATTTTTACCTAGTTCATCTATTACAAGTACTGCAGGATCTGTAAATTTACTTTCCAACAAATTTGCTATACTTCTAACTACTATTCCACTTGCCATTATAAATACAAGAAAATCTGAGCTATCAAATATATCTTTACTTTTATTCTTAAAATCTTTATAGGAAATGATCTTACCTTTCAAAGATTCCCCATTTATTTTTTCATTTTTTAACTCATCAAAACAAAGTCTGCTAGCTAACTTCTTTGCATTTTCTGTTATATAAATATATCTGATAATCACTTCTTATTCCTTTCTCAATATAATACTTAACAAAATAAAAACTACTTCACTCCTTTTCTATATTCGTGAGTAAAAAACTTATCATAAAGTTTTGAGTAGTTATACTCATCTCCCAAAAAATCGCCTACTAATATTAAGGCTGTCTTTTTTATTCCTTCTTCTTTTACTTTCTTTGCTATATTATCTAAATTTCCAAGAACTATCTTTTCATCAGGCCAGCTTGCCTTATATACTACAGCCACTGGAGTTTCAGATTTATATCCCCCTTCTATTAATCTTTTGGAGACCTTATCGATATTTTGTACTGACAAAAATATTGCCATTGATGTTTGATGACTTGCAAAAAGTTCAAGTTTTTCTTTTTCTGGTACTGGAGTTCTTCCCTCTATCCTTGTTATTATAAGACTCTGTGATATTTCTGGTACAGTATATTCTATACCCATAGATGCTGCTGCTCCAAGAAAAGAACTTACTCCAGCTATGCTTTCATATTCTATTCCTAATTTTTTTAGCTCCTCGCCTTGCTCTCTTATAGATCCATAAATTGATATATCACCTGTTTGCAACCTTACTACTAATTTATCATTTTTGGCTCCATTCTCCATTACCTCAATTATTTCTTCAAGATTCATTTTTGCACTATCGTAAATAATACAATCATCCTTACAATATTCTAGAAGTTCTGGATTGACCAAAGAGCCAGCATATATTACAATATCTGCTTTGGATAGTAACTTATAAGCTTTTAAAGTAATTAACTCCTTATCTCCTGGACCTGCTCCCACAAAATAAATTTTTTCCATAATATTATATTATTTTTCACCGCTCAATATAAATATTGGATTTTCCGGTTTAAAATATTCTCCTTTACCAAGTTTTTCTAGTCTTGAAACTGAAAGTTGAACAGTTTCAAGTTTTTTAAATCCTACTTCTTTCATTATTTCTCTACAACTATAAAAATTATCTATTAGAATAAAGTTTGATACTATTTTACCGCCCTCTCTTAATGTTTCATATGACCACTCTAAAATTTCTTTCAGATTATCCTTTGTTCCACCCAAAAATATAGCATCTACTTTTTCAAATCTATCTATATTAATTGGAGCCATTGCCTTTATTTGAGTTATATTTTCAAGTTCAAACTTTAATATATTCTTTTTCGTAAGTTCATATGCGAGTTCATTTGTCTCTACCGAAGCTACTTTCAAATTAGGATAATTAAGACCCGCTTCCACTGTAATACTTCCTGTTCCAGAACCTATATCTATAAATTTTTTCGCTCTTGATAACTCAAGTTTTGCTATAGATATACTCCTTACTTCTTCTTTTGAAATGGGCACTTTTCCAATTATAAATTCACTATTTTTCATATTTCTCCTCTTTACAATAAATATTTTTTTAATTACTTATTGTTTTTCTTTAATATAACTACAGACATTGAATACTTATCTTTTTTAAGAATTTCCTCAGGAGTAGCTACTGTAAGTATTTCATTTTCATAAGACAAGTTTTCACCTACATACATAGTATAGTCTTTTCCTTCTTCTATAATTTTTTGTGCAATTTCCCTAGGTCCTATTTTTGAATCCGTTAACATAGCAACCTTATTATGTTTAAATATAAAATCAAAATCTGCATCTCTTCCATGACTACTTGTAATAAATACATCATTCATATCTACTTTAAAGGCAGAAAAAGCATACTGAACCGAACTTATAGCAGGTATTATCTCTATTTCTGCATAGTCGGATAATTCTCTTAAAATATATTTACCTATTCCATAAAGAGATGGATCTCCTGAGGCAATTACAGCTATTTCTTTATTTATATTTTCCAAAATATATTTTTTCATTTTTTCTAAATCCGCGTCTATATAGAATCTTTTAGCTGTATTATTTTCAATATCTTCTAGATTTCTTTTAGCAGCAATTAATATATCTGCTTTTTCTAGTATTTCATCAACTTTCAGTGTCCTAAGTCCTATACTTCCAGGACCTATACCAAGTACATATATCATATTTATTTCCCTACTCTCAATCTATAAAAGTTTACCTATATTATATATTTTTGCTTCCTTGTCCCAACAGTTCTCCACACATAGAAAACATATATACTTCTATCCCTATATCTTCTTTTCCATCTCTCAAATATTTCCATGCCCTATTTGCAGCCTTTTGAGCTAGTATATCGAATACTGCTTCCATTTTATACTCTTTAATTATATCAACCATAGCATCTGTTGTTAAACAGCTTTCTATTTTAATAAGCATTTCTTTACTAGCTCCCATTAATGCAAGATTAGCTATCATAATTTCAACTCTTGCATCAGCTATCCTGCTATGTGTGTTGCTTATTCCTGCTGATAATTTTATAAGCTTTCCTATATGACCTGCAATGGTAATTTTTTTAAATTTCATTCTCTTGCATTCCATAAGCATATAACCTATAAAATTACTCATTTTTACAATACTATTAGGGTCTGTTTGAAATATATTTACCATTTTTTCATATCCTATATTCCCAGGAACTAGTATTATTTCTTTCTTTCCTTCTTCTCTTTTTATAGATAGCTCAGCTGAAAGTGCTTTTTTCCAACCTTCATCACTCATTGGTTCTACTATTCCGCTACTTCCTATAATAGATATTCCACCTTCTATTCCCAAGTTGGAATTAAAGGTATTTTTAGCTATTTTTTCTCCTTCAGGTGCATAAATCGTTACTAATAATTTTTTACCTTTTAAAAATTCTTCAATGTCTATATCAGCATCTTCTACTACTTTTTCAACCTCATAACTTATCATATCCAATGGAATAGGGTTAATTGCAGGTCTTCCTACTTCAACACTAAGTCCTTTTTTCGTAACTTTTCCTATACCCTTAGCTGATGTAACTTCCATATAATCAAGTTTCTTTGCAGCACAAAATTGGGGAATATTCTCCTCTGAGATTATTTCCACTTTAGAAAAAATATCCATCTCATGTGTAGCATCTATATCGTCACCACCATCTTTTTTCACAGAACACACTGCATAATCTTCTCCTATTTGAACATTATCTACAGCCATCTTCAAATCAATTCCCTTTGGAGTAGATATCTCTATTGTATCCAAAGTATTCTTTAATAAGAGCATGGCAAGGGCTGCCTTAGTAGCAGCCGCTGCACATGATCCTGTTGTATATCCTCTTTTGTACTTTTTCCCATCTACATATACATATTCTTCCATAAATATAGTTTTACCTGCTTTCTATTTAAAAACCAGTTCTGCCAAAGTTGCTGACTTTACTTCTTCAGCTGCCTTTTCTCCTGCAACATACTTTATTATTTCATATGCAAATAAAGGTGCTGTTGCTGGGCCTCTTGAAGTAATCACATTCTCATACTTCACCACAGGCTCCTCAAGAAACTTCTTAAAATTCATTTCACTTTCTAAACCAGGATATATTGTACCCTCTATTTTTTCTGCGATCTTAGCTTCTTCTAAAACCATTGGACTTGCACAAATTGACGCAATAAGTTTCTTATCATTGTAAAACTCTTTTATTATATCTATAACCTTGCTATTTTCCTTTAACATCTTTGTTCCAGGCATTCCACCAGGAGTTACTAATCCCATATAGTCTGTTAGTGCAATATCCTCTAACTTTTTGTCCGCTTTTATAACTATCTTATGATCTCCTATTGTATTTATATCCCCAGTAATAGATACCATATCTATTTCTACTCCTGCTCTTCTACAAAAATCAACTACAGTCAGTGCCTCAATCTCTTCATAACCATTTCCCAATAAAATCATTAACTTTTTCATATTGAAACCTCCTACTTTATATTTTAATATATATATTTTATAGCCTATTTTAACTTTATGTTTTTAACTTACATTACTTGTCAAAAATATTAATACTATAGATTCTTACTTTATAATATATCACTATATTCTAAATTCTATCTAAAATAATAATATAATATTGCATTTATTATCGCTGCTGCAAGATTGCTTCCTCCTTTTCTTCCAACAGATACAATATTCTCTATATCAGACTTTCTAAGTTCCTCTTTAGAATCTGCAGCACCTACAAAACCTACTGGTACACCTATTATTGCCTTTGCATTAAGCTTTCCCTTATTATGCAATTCTATAGCCTTATAAACGGCAGTTGGAGCGTTTCCAAATACAAATATTTTTTCCCCTTCTTTTTCTGCAGCTATTTCTACTGCTGCCATAGATCTTGTAATTTCCTTTTCCTTTGCTAAATCTGCTACTTTGGGATCTGCCACCAAACAGCTATAGCTACAACCTATCTTATCTAAAAGTCTTTTGTTTATACCACTAAGAGCCATGTTTGTATCAGTATAAATTGAAGCTTTGTTATTTAATCCTTCTACAATGTTTTCAACGGCCTTATCAGATATTTTTAAAATATCAAGATACTCAAAATCTGCTGTCGTATGAATCGCTCTTTTTATTATCATTTCATCAATTTCATTTTTAAACTCATGTCCAGGTCTTATTCTATCTATTTCTTCTTGTATAATTTCAAAACTTCTACTTTCTATAGATCCTGGATTTTTAATGTAATTCATATTTTATTTCTCCTTTCTAAGTCCGCCTTTTATTATTTTTCTCACATATCTTTTTTTATAAACATTTGAAATATCGGATTTTTTTATTTCATATAAAATTTTTTCAAGATCTGTTTTCTCATCTATAGCTATTCCTACTACGGTTCCTGTATGGGATATATTGAGAAATCCATAATCATTTTTCCTGGCTATTTCAATAAGTTCTCTTAGATATGGAGTTTCTTTAATCTTTTCATTTGCCAAAGCACTATTTTCACTGGCCTTTCTTATTAGCTCTCTATCTTTATTTTTTACACCTTCAGATAACATCTCGAAAGATTTTTCTGTTATATACTTATTCTCTTTCAATATTTTGTAATACTCTTTTTCTTTTCTTATTTTTACCGTATTTATTCTAGCATCTGGCTCTAAAACCAAAACTTTTTTGTAATCTATATATCCCAAATACTCTCTTTTTTCTCCATTTATAGGGTCAAAAATACAAACTTCTGGAAAAAAAATAGAATCGGTTGGCTCAACTCTTGATACAAGTTTAGATATTTCCTCTGCTGACATATCTTTGTCCAAATAATCAAGAGCCGCTATGATACTTGCACCTATATCAGCTGTTGAGCTTGCCATTCCTTTGCCGACTGGTATAGATGATCTAATACTTAGATTAAGTTTATTAAGCTCTCCTTTATCAATATTAAAATGTTCAAATACATATTCCACTGCCTGCATGGACTTCGATTTTCTATTATAAAATCTACTTTTTCTTTCTTTTTTTTCACTGATCATTGCGCTCGAATACAGATCTACACAGTACGAGCTGATATATTCTTTTTTTCCTATACATCCCTGAACCAACTCTCCACATGTTGCAGGGCAAGATCCATATCCTCTTTTCATACAGAAACGAGGCAACCCCATAAACAGCATCTGCAACTTTTACGCTCAATTGCCAATACCTTATGGTGATTGCCTCTCCCCCTCTCAATTTTCTTTTTATCTGCTCACTTTAAAACTCTTTTCGAAATACTGATATTCCCCTATACATCAAATATTTCACTCAAACTTTCAATTAACAACAAGTTATCTCTATGTCTCTTTACTGCTATTCTAAAGTATTTAGAATTTAGTCCAAGAAAATTACTAGCATCTCTAATTACTATACCATAGTCAAATATTAGTTTTTTCTTTAAATCTCTAGCTGACATACCTACACTATCATCTATTTTAACAAGCATAAAGGCTGAATCCGTCTTAAAAACCTTCAAGTTCGGTATTTCCTCCAGTGATTTTGTTAAAAACTCTCTTTCATCTTTATAAAACTTTCTGCTATATTCACTGAACTTTTTATCCTTTAATAAATCTACACCTAAATGCGATGCTATAGAATTTACAGTCCAAGGTTCTTTTAACTTAAACAATTCATCTACATATGAACTATTTTTTGTTACTAAATATCCAAGTCTTATTCCTGGTAAACCATAGAATTTTGTAATTGCCCTTAACACATATATATTCTGATATGAATAATTAAGCGCAGTATAGTCCTTGTAATCTTCACAGAACTCTATGAAAGTTTCATCTACTACCAACTTTATACAATTTTTTTGACAAAATTCAACAACTTTATCAAGATTTCTCAACTTACCATCTGGATTATTAGGATTACATATAAATAAGGCTTCTATATCCTTATATATATCCATTTCTGGCTTTGTAAAGTCTGGATATTCAAAACCATCTTCAGTCTGAAACATTTGTATCTCAACATGTCTTCTTCCTACAATACTTGCAGCTCTTCTATATTCACTAAAAGTAGGACATATAACTCCTATTTTTCCTTTGATTGTTCTCATTAATAAATAAACTAATTCTGTAGCGCCATTCCCTACACATATATTTTCTTGATTAAAAAAGAAATCACACTTATCATTATCCTCCATAATATGATCTGCAATACTGTTTCTTAATTCAATATACTCAATATCAGGATATCTTCTCAACTCTTCTATATCATCTATTATGTTTATAACAGTATTTTCCGGAGTAAATGGATTTATGTTTGAACTGAAATCAACCAGTTCCCCCTTAAAATGATACTTTCTTCTTATCTTCTCTAAATCTGCTCCATGCTTAAACATTCCACTCACCTCATATTCACTATTAAACTATCTATAATACTTAATCAAATAACTTCCAAATATAATTTAAATTTCTCAAGTATATCTCTAGTGATATCTCTTATTTTAAGTATTTATCTTTTCAATATACAAATCATTATAACATTTAATTCAAAAAAACAAAATGTTTTTATTGAAACTCTAATCTTTTTAAATAATTTATATAAACAATATTTACATAAATTTTTAATAAATTCACTTTCAATTGCTACCATTATTATACAACATTCCTATAATCTTTTATATGTTTTTGTTTATTAAAATTTTCTACTTTAGCATATTTTTTAAGTCAAATTATAATATACTTATCAAAAAATAATATACTATACTAAATAATACTAAAGAGATTGCTGTGGAAGCATAAAGCAGTCTATTGACTCTTATTATGTCTTCAGCTTCTAACGATCTTTTTTTATCACCTATTGTAGGTTTATAAACTTCTTCTCCAAAATATACATTTGTTCCTCCTAGCTGAACACCTAGAGCACCAGCTACTGCAGCTTCTGAATATGCACAATTAGGACTCTTATGATTTTTTCTATCTCTTAATCCTATCTTTAAAGATGACCTATAATCATATCCTGTAACTATTGCAGCCAATCCAAATGTAACTAAAGAAATTCTTGCTGGTATAAAATTAAATACATCGTCAAGTTTTGCCGCAAACATACCTATATCTTTATACTTTTCATTTTTATATCCAATCATTGAATCCATTGTGTTCACTGCCTTATAAATCATCGCCAACACAGGACCACCAACAAAGGCATAGAACATCGGTGCAATAGTTCCATCTACTGTGTTTTCTGCTACGGTTTCAACTGTTGCACGAATAATTTCTTCTCTACTTAATTCTGATGTATCCCTTCCAACAATATAAGAAAGTTGTTTTCTCGATTCCTCTATACTAGACTTTTTAAGAGAATAATATATTTTTTCTGCCTCTTTTGCAAGGCACTTTGTTGAAAAAGATGTACAAATTATCGTTGAGGATACTAAAACATATAAAACTTTATTTATATTTGCAAATTCAACTATTAGCGATGATAAAATAAACACTACTAAAACAGTGAGTATCCATATTATAAATCCACCTATTTTTTTATTTATTTTACTTTTTCTTATTGATTTTTCTTCAAATGAAATTAACTTTCCCATATAGATTACTGGGTGGGGAAATCCATATGGATCCCCCACAATTAAATCTATAATATATGCAAGAAATATTATTGTTATTAAAATCATACCTTTATCTACCTAATTCTTTTTTACATTACTTAAAAGATAGCAAACAATGCTTAAATTATTGTAAAAATGTATGTGAAGATATGTTGCAAATGTATTTCTGCTATAATATCCACCACTCCACTCGTCTACTACTTTATCTCCTACGATTTTCTGCATAGTAAATACAGTTTCAACATCTGAGTGGAATTCAGAGCTATGAAATTCATGACCACATATCTGTTGTCCCTTATATGCAATCAAATTATCTTCCTTAGCAGTTGCAACACAGTATCCTAATCTTCTCAATCCCTTTTTCATTTTACTATAGCCTGAAATTGCTCCCACCATACTATATCTTTTGCCATTGAAATCTACCAAGCTATCTCCTAAATACATAAGACCTCCACATTCAGCATAGATTGGAACATCATTTTCATATGCCTTTTTAATTGACTGTCTCATACTTTTATTTGCTTCTAATTCTTTTGCAAACATTTCTGGGAAACCTCCACCGATATATATCAAATCAGCTTCTGGTAGTTCGGAATCTGAAATCGGTGAAAAACTTTTTATTGTAACTCCTATTTCTCTTAATAAATCTATATTGTCTGGGTAATAAAAATTAAAAGCCTTATCATAGGCAATTGCAATTGTCTTCCCCCTTGCAAGTTCCCTAACTTCTGGGTCTTCTGAAAACATACTTAATTCAAATGAAGATGTAATATTTTCACTTTCTGCCAGTTCAAAAACTCTATTAATATCTATATATTTTTCCATTTCTCCAGCGATTTTTTCGATTTTATATTCTAAATCTCCAACTTCATCACTTGGCAAAAGTCCTAGATGTCTTGAACTCATTTTCATAATATCTTCTGTAGGTAAATGCCCTAGTACCTCTATACCACAGTACTTCTCTATAGACTCTTTTATAATCTTATAGTGTCTCTCACTATTTATATTGTTTGCAATTACTCCAACTATGTCTATATCCTTATCAATGTGTTTATATCCAAGAACTGATGCCGCAGCAGATGCTCCCATACCCTTAGCATCTATTACCAATATTACTGGTGCCTTCAAAAGCTTCGATATCTTCGCTGTAGAATGCATAGATATATCTGAGCCTAATCCATCATACAAGCCCATTACACCTTCTATTATTGATATGTCCTTGCCGTCTGATGAATTTTTAAAAACATATTTGATTTGCTCGTCATCTAACATATAAGAATCTAAATTTCTAGAGTATTCTCCTGTAACATATCTATGGTACATAGGATCTATATAATCAGGTCCTACTTTAAACGGTTGTACGCTTTTACCAGTATTTTTTAGTGCTCTCATTAGTCCCAGGCTTATCGTGGTCTTTCCTACACCACTAGCTGTACCTGCAATTAATATTTTTTTCATATTATATCTTCCTTTTCTATCTATTTTCTGTATTCTATTTCATAACCATACCCTTTACTTCCGAATTAATTTAATCAATATTTAAAATACTATTATTTACTATTATATCAGTATTTTTTTATTAATTAAGTAACAAAATTGCAATAATTAGTGAATTTTATCAATTTTCTTTAAAAACACACTATTCTTTAAAAGAAAAATATGTTTTATTCTAACTATTAATGGTTTTCACATATTTTTTTAACTAAATATTATTTCATAGAGTTTTCTAATATCTACATTTTCTCTAATAATATTTGCTAATTTATTATATTCTTCCATTTTTAGTTCTTCTAAACTTTTTTCCTCTATTTTAATTTTTTCTAATTTTTTTCTCTTTCTTATATTATTTATAATTCCACTTGTAAACTGTATATTATCAAAAAATCCATGACAATATGTTCCCAAAATATGTCCATCTATTATTTCGTATTTTAACTTTTTTCTATCCTTTTCTGTATTTATATCAGAGTTTTCACTTCTTCCAAGATGCAGTTCATATCCTTTTATAGTGTTTCCCTCTAAATTTTCAAAGTAGCCTTTTTCTGATTTAAACTCACCTTTTACCTGAACAGTAATCTTTTTATCTGAAAAAACAGTGTTCATTTTAATAAATCCAAACCCTTCTTCAAAACCTTTACTTCCATCACTTCCAGATTGATCAAATATTTTTTCTCCCAAAATTTGATATCCTCCACAAATCCCAATTAAAAGCCTTTCTTCAGAAACATATTCTTTGATTTCTCCATAAAGACCTGATTCTCTAATATATTTCATATCACTTATTGTGAGTTTACTACCTGGTATTATAAGCATATCTGGCATAAAGTGATTTCCATATTTGTCAAAACTTCCAATTCTTTCTCCTATATCAATATATCTAATATTCACCTTGTCTATATGCTCAAATACCTCAAAGTCTGTATAATTTGACATATGGGGCAATTTTATTATTTCAATGTTTACAAAGTCTTCATCGTATTTAAAAGCTTTTCTATAAAACTTGTTACTTACACCATCTTCCTCATCAATCTTTAAATTAAAATATGGTATTAATCCTATAACTGGTATTTTTATTATATCTTCAAGCATTTTAATCCCCTCTTGAAAATATTCTTTCTTACCACGAAATTTATTTATTATTACAGCTTTTACTCTCTTTTTCTCTTCTTCTTTTAATAGTTCCAAAGTGCCTACTACTGAAGCAAAAACTCCACCTTTATCGATGTCTGCAACAAGTATTACAGGAGCATCTGCAATTTCAGCCATTTTCATGTTTGATATATCTAAACTATTGATATTTATCTCTGCCGGACTGCCAGCGCCTTCCATTATCACAGCATCGTGTTTAGCTTCTAATTCAGTAAAAATTTTATCCAAAACTCCTAAAAGTTCTTTTTTATAGTTTTGATATTCTTTTGAATTCATATTTCCTATAGACTTTCCATTTACAATAACCTGTGATATATGATTACCACATGGCTTCAAAAGAACAGGATTCATATAGGCCTGCGGCTTTTTTTCACAGGCTTCCGCTTGAAAAACTTGGGCTCTTCCCATTTCTAATCCATCTTCATCTATAAAGGAATTTAGAGACATGTTTTGTGGTTTAAAGGGAACTACATTATACCCGTCTTCAGTAAGAAGTCTACATACCCCTGCTGCTATAATACTTTTTCCAACATTAGAAGCCGTTCCTTGAAACATTACACTAGACATTTTATCTTTCCTTCCTAAGCCTCTTAGTTGTATGTGGTCTCAAAAGACTAAAATCATATGGTACATAGCCCATTGTTTTAACTATTGGGTAGTCTTCCAAAAATTCAACAACTGAAATTGTTGCATTTTCTATTTTTATTTTCCAATGAAGATCATAGCTATCGACTAATAGATATGAGAGAATATTTCTTACCGTTCCCATATGACCACATATCATAACTTCTTCATCTTGACCTGACTCACTGAATATTTTTTTAAAAGCATCTATATTTCTATTATAACATTCTTCTATATTTTCTCCATTTGGGAACCTAAACATAGCCTTTCCCCTCATAAACTCTGCATAGTCTTTTGGATATTTATTTTCTATTTCTTCTAAAGTAAGACCATCAAAATCCCCAAAATTCATTTCATTTAAAGCCTCTATTTTTTTAACTTCTATTTCTTTTTCTTTGGCATATTCATAAATAGTATCCTCTGTTCGTTTTAATTTTGATACATATATTTTATCTACATTTACATTTTTCTTTAAAAATTCACTTAACTCATGTGCTTGCTCTTTGCCTGTTTGACTGAGCTCTGTATCACTATAACCTGAATATCTTTTCAATTCATTATCTTTTGTATGAGCATGCCTTATTAAATATAACTTCTTCATCTACTACTGACTTTCCTTTCCTTTTATTTATAATCTACATAAAATACTCTAATTATATATTTTTAATATCTAAGCTATCCATTGACTGATAATTACAACATATATAATAAAGATTAGTTCAGACATTTCCGTCGAACAACCAAGTATATCTCCTGTTATTCCATCTATTTGCCTATAGACACTCTTTCTAAATAACCTTGAGTATAGAGCTATTAATAATATTGAAAAAGAATAAATTAAAGAAATCTCTATGTTTCTATAATGTAAAAATGATGGAATTGCCACAGATAAAAGCGAAAATATAAATGCAGCAAAAAGATTTTTTTTATCGCATTTTCCTATAAATAACTCTCCCATTCCATTTTTTCTAGCAGAAACAGCTCTATAAGACATTATTACAGGAGCAAATCTAGCTACTGCTGGCATGGAAAATAATGCCCATAAGATATCTTTTTCTATTGCTATATCTACTGCAATAACTTTAAATACTATCAGAAATACTATTGCAAGAATACCATTTGTACCCATAGTTGGATCTTTCATTATTTCCAAGACCCTTTCCTTAGACCTATAGCTAAATAAACCGTCAAAAGTATCTCCAAAACCGTCAATATGAAGTCCACCAGTGATAACTACTTCTTCCATTACAATAATTCCAGCTATTAAAAGATGTATTTTTTCAAATCCTACTATCATTTTTAAAATAAAGGCTGTAATAGTTATAATCAAACCTATAACCATACCTACCATAGGAAAATACATCATTGAACTTCCCATTTCCTCATTATACTTTAAATTTTTACTTACTGTAATTCTTGTTAGAAACTGCAGCAGATTTAAAAATTTATTCATTGATACTTACCCCTTACTATATCTGCTTTTACAGCATCTATCTTATATTTACTAATCGATAATTTCTACTTTATCTTTATTGCTATTCCCGAAACCACTAAATAAGCTTCATTACTTATTGCTGCAAACAGTTGATTGATTTCACCACACAACTGAGAAAAAAATCTAGTTAATCTGTTTTCAGAAATACCACCAAGACCAATTTCATTTGTAACTATAACAAAACTTGTATTTGTTTTTTTTATTTCATCAATAAGCTTTTCAAACTCTTCTTTTACCATTTTTGCCTTCTTATTGGACTCTTTTATGTCTTTTGCATCAAAATCATGTTCTTCATGAAATATAAGATTTGATACCATCATAGTTAAACAATCTAATAAAACAATATCATACTTTTTATCTATTTCTTTAACCACCTTATAGAGATCCTTATATCTTTCTAGGGTATCCCAATTTTTTGATGCTCTTTTTTCTAAGTGTTTTCTTTTTTTCTCTTTCATTTCACTATCAAAAGGAACTGAGGTAGCTATATAAAGAGTTTTTTCTTTTTTATTATTACATAGTCTTTCTGCAAAATCACTTTTCCCTGAGCTTATACCACCTGATACAAATATAATTTCTCCCATTTTGATACTCCTATTTTTATTTATAATAAAATTTCATAAACAATTTTTATGTGATTCATATTTATTATTACATGAAAAACTTAAATTATGAGTCTATACCAGGTCCCATAAATTTTCCTATTTCCTCTTCTTCAAATTTTCCCATATTATTATAGGCATAGATAGCAGAATCTATAATATTCATCATAAGAGCCGCACCTGTTCCTTCACCTAATCTCATATCCAAGTTAAGCATAGGCTCTAATTTCAACATATCTAATGCTGCCTGAGATCCTTTTTCCTTTGAAAAATGAGATGGTATTACATAATCTATACTTTTAGGATTTATTCTATATGCAATCAAAGCTGCAGCATATGATATATAACCATCTATTACAACTGGAGTTCTATTAGCAGCACAACCAAGTATTACACCTGTTATACCACCTATTTCAAAACCTCCAACTTTTGAAAGCACCTCTATACCATCTGTAGGATTTGGATTATTTATTTCAATTGACTTTCTTATTATATCTGCTTTATGCTTTATAAGCTCATCTTTTAGACCAGCCCCCATATCAGTTACTTCTTTAGGATCTTTCCCTGTCATTACTGAAATAATAGCCGTTGCAGGAGTAGTATTAGATATTCCCATTTCCCCAACTCCAATTATTTTATATCCATCGACTATACATCTTTCGGCAACTTCTATGCCTATTTCTATTGCTTTAACTGCTTCATCAGCTGTCATTGCAGGGCCAATAGCCATATTACTAGTTCCTTGTCTTATTTTGTAGTCCAGTACTCCATATATTGCTTCTGTACCCATCATTCCTATATCTACTGGTATAATATTTATATTATTAAAAGCTGCAAGTGTAGCTACTGCACACTTTCCATTTGTGAAATTCTCAAATTGCATTCTAGTTATATCTTGTGTCTGTGGTGATACTCCTTCTTCATAAACACCATGATCAGCTGCAAATGCTATTATACATTTTTTAGGACGGTCATCTATCTTATGACTCCCATATACACCTGAAAGCATCGCTGTTATATCTTCCAGTTTACCAAGTGTTCCTTTTGGATGAATTAAGTTATCCCACCTCTTTCTACACTTATCAATGCTTTTTTTATCAAGCGAATATATATTTCTGGATATACTTACTAAAAGATTCATACTCTTTTTTTATATAGCTGCCACCCTATATACTTTATTATAAAGAGGCAACTTCCTCCTTTCCCAATATTTTCTACTTTCATTAGTTATTTTTGTTTTACTTTAAATTCTTCTTTGATTTTTAGCTTCTTTTATTTAGTTTTATTATATATTTTTTCTTGCTATTTTAAAAAGCTAAAGGCATTTTAAATATACAATACCATACTATTTCATTTTACCACATATTGAAAAAAACTCCTAAGCAGATTTTTAATTTCACTATCTGCTAGGAGTTTCTCTTATACTATATATTATTTTCTAAACTATTATTTTTTATTCTTTATTTGACTTTCTATATACTTTATAGCTTCTGGAAGTTGTTCTTTCTCATTTTTCACTTCTATATTAGGCTTTATTCCCTTTTCATTGATATAGTTTCCATTTGGAGTAAAGTACTGTGCTGTAGTAAGCTTATATCCTGTTCCATCTCTTAATTGAACAACACTTTGCACTAGACCTTTTCCATATGTTGTTGTACCTACTGATACACCGGCCTTATTATCTACTATTGCTCCAGTAAGTATTTCCGAAGCTGATGCTGAATGCCCATTAGTAAGTATTGCTATTGGCATATCTACTTTCTGAGAGGCTGTACTCTTTAGATACTCTTTATTTCCCTTATTATCCTTAGTATATACTATTACAGCATCCCCTAAAAGTCTGTCTGCTATTTTTTCTACTACATCAAGGTAACCACCGCCATTATCTCTGACATCTATAATCAAGCCCTTGATATTCTTCTTCTCAAGTGAGCTAAGGGCTTTTTCAAAATCCTTATCAGTTTCTTCTTCAAATCCTATTATTTTTATATAGCCTATATTATTATCTATAACCTTGCTTTCTATAGAATCAAGAACTAGTTTCCTTCTCTCTAATTTCTTATTTAATATCTCTCCGTCTCTAAGGAAAGTTACATCTACTGAAGTCCCTTCTTTTCCTCTCATATTCTTTACAGCTAAATCCATTTCCTGATACGTGTATGACTTACCTGCAACTTTAACAATTAAGTCTCCTGCTTTCACTCCTGCCTTTTTTGCTGGACTGTTTGAAACTACTCTTTCAACCTTTATAGCTCCTGACTTTTTATCTGGAGTCACTACAAGACCAACACCAACATACTTTCCTGATGAAGTCTCAGTAAGCTCCTTCATTTCTTCCTTATTGTAATATGATGAATATACATCATCTAATCCATAGAAGAGCCCCTTACACATTCCTTCTTCTAATTTATCACCGTCTGTTTTTTTATAAAAATCATCTTCTACAACTTCTCTCAATGCCATAAGTTTCTGATATTTTTTATATTCATCTCTTGGAAGAAATCCTACAAATCCAAATTTTGTAAGTACGAAGCTAGTTGCCACTATAGTTACAAGAACTAATGCCACTGCTGCTGCAATTAACTTTTTAAAATTACTTTTTTTTCTAATATCTTTTTCTATATCTTCTTTTTTCTTCATTTTTTTTTCAGCACATTTCCATCTATCTTCTTTTTCAATATTTTCAGATGCTAGACTCTCATCTTTATTTTCTTCTACTGAATTTTCTTTGTTTTGACTTCCATTTATAGAGCCTTCATTTAGCTCCTTATTTTTTTCATCTCTGTCCATATATTAAAATTCCCGATACAATACGGAAATACCTCCTTTCACATAATATATAATACCTTATCATTGTAACATTAATTAATTCATAATAATAAGTATAATTTTCTATTTTTATTTATTACCCTTATTTTATTTTTTTAATTAAAATACCGGCATTCTAATATTAGAATTAAATCTAATTTATTGAAGCCGGTATTTTCATCTATTTATACTATTATATTTTTATAAATACTAATCTATATCTTTATCTTTGTTTTTCAAAGCTAGTATTTTTAATGCCTTTGAACATATATTATCAACAGTAAGCCCGTATTCATTATAAAGTTCTTCTGCTTTTCCAGATACTCCAAATAAATCATTTACACCAATTTTATATACTAGACTAGGACAAGTTTCTGTTACTATTTCAGAGACAGCTGAACCTAAACCACCAATAACGCTATGATCTTCTATTGTTACGATACCCTTGGTATTCCTTGCACAATCTATTATACATTCTTCATCAATTGGCTTTATTGAAGACATATTAATTACTCTTACACTAATATCATCATTCTCAAGTTCTTCTGCTGCTTCTAATGCTAACTTTACCATAGGTCCACATGCAATTAAACTTATATCACTTCCATCTTTTAGTACACTTGATTTTCCCAATTCAAACTTATAGTCCTCTGAATAGATGTCTTCCACATCGTCTCTTACCATTCTCATGTATACTGGTCCTTCTATCTTTGCCATTGTCCTTACCATTTCCCTGGTTTCATTGGCATCTGCTGGAACTAATACTTTCATATTCGGAAGAACCCTCATAATAGCTATATCCTCTATTGATTGGTGAGTACCACCATCTGGTCCAGTCATTAAACCAGCATGCGTAGCACACAGTTTGACATTTAAATTCGCAATACAAACCATGTTTCTAATGATTTCATATGCTCTTCCAGTTTCAAAAACTGCAAAAGAACTTGCAAATACATTTTTACCTGTTGAAGCTAGACCTGATGAAACGCCTAAAAGATTCTGTTCTGCAATTCCCACGTCTACGAAATTTTCTGGGAATACTGCTTTAAAAATATCTGTCTTTGTGGAGGAGGATAAATCAGCATCGACAACTGCTATATTTTGATTTTCCTTTTCTATTTCGACTAAAGTATTTCCAAAAGCTGTTCTCATTGATCCTTTACTCATAATATCACCTATCTTAATTCTTCCATGGCTTTATGATAATCTTCTTCTGCAATTACTTGGCTATGCCACTTGCACTCATCTTCCATGAAAGAAACTCCTTTACCTTTTACTGTATTTGCTATTACTAGCATTGGCTTTGTTGTAACTTTTTCAAATATATTAAATGCTCCAAATATCTGATCAAAATCATGACCATCTATTTCTACCACATACCATCCAAATGCTGTAAACTTCTTACTTATTGAGCCTAAGCTCATTACCTCATCAGTTTTTCCATCTATTTGAAGACCATTCATATCTACTATAGCCATCAAGTTGTCCAGTTTGTACTGAGATGCGAACATAGCCGCTTCCCAAATCATTCCCTCTTGAAGCTCACCATCTCCTAAAAGAGCAAATACGTTATAATTTAAGTCGTCCATTTTTGAAGCTAAAGCCATACCACAAGCTGCAGATAAGCCTTGTCCCAAAGAACCTGTAGACATATCTATCCCATTGACCCTAAGCATATCTGGACTCCCTTGAAGTGGATGATTTATCATTCTAAAGCCACTTAGATCCTCCTCTGTTAAGTATCCCCTTTCACATAGGGTTGCATATATTGCAGGGGAGGAATGTCCTTTAGACATTACAAATCTGTCCCTGTCCTTCATATCTGGCACCTCTGGATCTATATTCATTTTTCCAAAATATAAAGCCGCTAATATATCTACACATGATAATGAACCGCCCGGATGTCCCGAACCGGCACTATATATCATTTTTATCACATTGCGCCTGATGTTTTTTGCCCTTTCAGACAGATTGTTATAATCAACCATTTTAACGTTTTCCTTTCCTTTGATGAACAATCAATTAAGCAATTACAAATCTTATTTGTTAATTTGCATATTAAAACTCATAGTAATTATTCAAAATAATACTCAATTCATATTATAAAATACCTTATATTTATATAAACTCTGCTATCATTATACTATACATTTTTATCATATACAACTCTGTCTATTTTCGAACAGTCTGAATATTCATTAATATTCCCAATAGTATTATATTCTAAATAAATTTTTTACTTATTTTTTACTATTATACATATGCTTTATTATAGAGATAAAATATTTTATCTACTTCTTTATTAGGTTGCTATGATATAATTTAAGTATAATAATTAAATTCTGGAGGTTTACTATGATTTATGGAATAGGTACAGATATTATAGAAATAGATAGAATACATAAAGCTTTAGATAGAAATTTAAAACTTCTAGATAAGCTATTTTCAGATAAAGAACTTGAAATATTAAAGAATAAAAAATATAAACCTGAATCTATTGCTGGTAACTTCTGTGCCAAGGAGGCTGTTATGAAGGCTCTAGGCACTGGTTTGAGAGGTTTTCAGCTAAAAGATGTACAAATACTAAGAGATGAGTTAAATAAGCCTTTTGTAGTGCCTCAAGGGAAGTTTCTTGAACTCTGCAAAGAAAAAAATATTGCTGAAATACTGATTTCAATTTCTCATTCTAAAAATTATGCCACAGCTAATGCAATTGCAATTACTAAAGATTTATAATTAAATAACTTTACAGTATAACTAAAAAAGAGCAGAGAAAATCCTCTGCCCTTTTTTATAAATTTATTGTTCTTGCAAATCACATTATTTACTTCTATTCTTCAGAAGAAAGGTCTTTCCAAAGAGCCTTCTCTGTTAATAACACTGTTTCAGTATTATTATCTACTGTTACAAATCCACTACCTATTTCGGCGTCTTTAAATTTACCGGAAATCTTCACTTTCATTTTTCCTTCTTTAATTCCTGCTACTATAGGTACATGCCCCTTTAATATGGCTCTATCTCCAACTGTAGTCTTAAATATTACCATTTCTACTTCTTCTTCAAAGAATATCTTATTAGGAGTTACTACCTTTAGTTTAAACATTAGTTAGCACTTCCTTTCGCCTTTCTAACTGCGTCATCTATAGTACCAACAAATAAGAACGCAGATTCTGGAAGATCGTCATGCTTACCTTCAAGAATTTCTTTGAATCCTCTTATAGATTCTTTTACAGGAACGTATACACCAGGAATACCTGTAAACTGTTCACCTACTGTAAACGGCTGAGACAAGAATCTCTGTATTTTTCTTGCACGAGCAACTATTACCTTATCTTCATCAGATAATTCATCCATACCAAGTATAGCTATAATATCCTGAAGTTCTTTATATCTCTGAAGTATTGACTGTACCCCTCTTGCTACTTCGTAATGTTCTTCACCTACTATATTTGGGTCAAGTACTCTTGAAGTAGATTCAAGTGGGTCAACTGCAGGATAGATACCAAGTGATGATATCTGTCTTGAAAGAACTGTCTTAGCATCAAGATGAGAGAATGTTGTAGCCGGAGCTGGGTCAGTTAAGTCATCTGCCGGTACATAAACAGCCTGTACTGATGTGATTGATCCCTTCTTAGTTGATGTTATTCTTTCCTGTAAAGCACCCATTTCTGTTGCTAGAGTTGGCTGATAACCAACTGCTGATGGCATACGTCCTAGAAGCGCTGAAACTTCTGAACCAGCCTGAGTAAATCTAAATATATTATCTATGAATAATAGAACGTCCTGTCCTTCTTGATCTCTAAAGTGTTCAGCCATTGTAAGACCTGTAAGCGCAACTCTCATTCTTGCACCAGGTGGCTCGTTCATCTGTCCAAATACCATGGCAGTCTTCTTTATAACTCCTGACTCTGTCATTTCATTATAAAGGTCATTACCTTCTCTTGTTCTTTCACCAACACCTGAGAATACTGATATACCACCATGCTGCTTTGCTATATTATTTATAAGTTCCTGTATAAGTACGGTCTTACCAACACCGGCACCACCGAATAGACCTATCTTACCACCCTTTAAGTACGGTGCAAGAAGATCGACTACCTTGATACCAGTTTCAAGTATTTCAGCTGTTGTTTCTAATTCATCATACTTTGGAGCTTCTTTGTGTATAGGTGAATAAGCTACACCTTCTGGAACGGGCTTTAAATCTATTGGTTCACCTAGTACATTAAACACTCTTCCCAAAGTTTCATTTCCTACTGGTACAGATATTGGTGCACCTGTATCAACTGCGTCCATTCCTCTAACTAAACCATCAGTTGCACTCATTGCAATACATCTTACTGTATCGTTTCCTATATGCTGAGCAACTTCGGCTACTATAGTCTTATCATCTTTTGTCTTTATCTCTAAAGCATTTAATAAGTTAGGAAGATCTTTTTCATTATCAAACCTAACGTCAAGTACAGCTCCTACGATCTGTACAATCTTTCCTACATTTGCCATTTTTTCCTCCTTACTTTAGGGCTTCGACTCCGGCACTTATCTCAGTTATTTCCTGAGTAACTGCACTTTGTCTTGCTCTATTGTAGCTAAGCTCTAAACTTTGAATCATGTCGTTTGCATTATCAGTAGCTGATTCCATAGCAGTTCTTCTAGCCCCTTGTTCTGAAGCAAAAGATTCAACTATACCACCATTGATAGTTCCTGATATATATGTAGGTATTAAAAATTCAAGAACGCTTTGAGGAGATGGAAGATATTTAACTTTTGCCATCCCAGCTTTTTGGCTTTTCTTGGCAAGTTCTTCGGCTTCCTTCTCTTCTATTAGTCTTCTTTCTTCTCTTGCTTGTAGCATTTCCTCGCTAATAAATACATCCGGGTCATCTTCTTTTAAATCTTCATCATACAACTCCCCACCGTACTCAAGCGGCTTATCAAATACTAATGGCAATACCTTTACAATCTTTGCTTCTTGAGAAAGTGCTGAATGAAACTGTGTATAAGTAAACAGAACCTCATCCACTTCACCTTTTATAAACATATCCATAAGTTTATTAGTGATTTTTTTTACATCTTCAAACTCATACTTTTCTACTGATTCTATTTTTTCTATTATTTCCACATCCATTTTTGAAAAATGATCACAGGCTTTCTTTCCAATTGGTATTACACAGTCTTCTACAAGGCCCATATACTTCTCTGCTTCTTTAAAAGCATTAGCATTGTATCCTCCTGCCAAACCTCTGTCACCTGCAACCACTATGTGGCATCTTCTTTTCAATTCTCTGCTCTTTAAAAACTCGCTGTTAACGCCCTTTGTATTCATTGATATCTCAACGATTGTTTCATATAAAGTGTTAAAATATGCACTAGATTCTTCGGCTGCCTGCTTAGCACGTCTTAATTTTGAAGACGCAACCAGATGCATGGCATTTGTAATCTGCTTTGTGCTATTTACACTGGCGATACGAGTTTTTATTGCCTTCATACCGGCTCCTGCCATTTACATACCTCCTCTGATTGGATTATGCTTCAGCCTTAAACTTAACTTTGAATTCTTCTATTGCCTTAGTTAACTCTTCGTTAAAATCTTCAGCCTTAAGTATTTTTTGAAGCAATTCAGGATGTACGCTATCTATATAGTCATATAGACCCTTTTCAAAGTCCTTAATCTGATCTATTTCTATATCTGCCAATAAATCATGTATTACTGCAAATATTATAACTACCTGATTTTCAACAGCAACTGGAGAGTGTTCTCCCTGCTTTAATACTTCAACTATTCTCTGACCCTGAGCCAATCTTCTCTTTGTATCTTCATCTAGGTCAGAACCGAACTGAGCAAAGGCTGCAAGTTCTCTATACTGTGAATAAGCAAGCTTTAATGTACCTGCTATTTTCTTCATTGATTTAATCTGTGCAGATCCACCAACTCTTGATACTGATATACCAGGGTCAACGGCTGGTCTTATACCTGAATAGAATAGTTCAGGCTGTAAGTAAATCTGACCATCTGTGATTGATATAACGTTTGTTGGTATATATGCTGATACGTCTCCCGCCTGTGTTTCTATAACAGGAAGTGCAGTCATAGAACCTCCACCTAATTCATCTGATAACTTAGCCGCTCTTTCAAGTAATCTTGAATGAAGATAGAATACATCTCCTGGATAAGCTTCACGACCTGGTGGTCTTCTAAGTAACAATGACATTTCTCTGTATGCAACTGCCTGCTTACTTAAATCATCATATACTATTAATACATGCTTTCCATTATACATAAACTCTTCACCCATTGCAGCACCTGCATATGGAGCAAGATACTGAAGTGGAGCTGATTCAGATGCTGTGGCTGATACTACTATTGTATAGTCCATAGCCCCAAATTTTTCTAATGTAGATACTAACTGAGCAACAGTTGATCTCTTCTGCCCTATAGCTACATATATACATAAAACATCTTTATCCTTTTGGTTAATTATTGTATCCATAAGAATAGATGTCTTACCAGTCTGTCTATCACCTATTACAAGTTCTCTCTGACCTCTACCAATAGGTATCATTGAGTCAATTGACTTTATACCTGTCTGTAGTGGTTCAAATACAGACTTTCTATCCATTATTCCCGGTGCTGGGCTTTCTACCGGTCTTGTTTTATCAGTTTTTATTTCGCCCTTTCCGTCTATTGGCTGACCTAGTGCGTTAACAACTCTACCTAGTAAAGCTTCACCAACTGGAACCTCAACTATTCTTCCAGTTCTCTTAACTACGTCGCCTTCCTTTATACCTATATCTTCACCTAGTATTACGACACCGACTACTTCTTCCTCAAGATTCAGCGCCATACCGTATACGCTACCAGGGAATTCAAGTAATTCACCAGACATTACATTTTCTAATCCATATACGCTGGCAATACCATCCCCTACGCTCAATACGCTACCAGTATCAGTAAGTTTTATCTTATTCTCATAATCTTTAATTTGTGTTTTGATTATGGAACTTATCTCTTCTGGTTTTAAATTCATGGGTTCACCACCATTTCTATGATATTACTTGAGATAGTTTTTCACTCAAATCATCTAACCTTGATTTAACAGTTCCATCTATCTCTTCGTTTCCTATTCTTACAAGGACACCACCAAGAATGTCTTTGTCTATTTCATTAACAAGTTGTACATTTTTATTGTACTTAGCAGAAAGTTTCTTTTCCAACTCTGAAATTTGTTCTCGACTTAGAGGTATAGCTGTGTATACCTTGCCTTCTGCGATATTAAACTTATTGTTCATAAATTGTTTGTACGACTGAACGATAGATGACAATTGAGTAGTTCTGTCATTATCTACTAGTACCATTAAGAAATTTTTAGTGTTTTTCTGAACTTTATCTGCAAATAGCTCATAAATAACTTTTTTCTTTTCATCTCTTCCTATAAAAGGAGATCTAAGTACGTCGTAAAGACTCTTATTTGAACTTATTACTTCATTTAAATCAACTATTTCAGAATATATTTCAGAAGTCTGATTTTCCTCTTCTGCTAATTCGAATAATGCCTGAGCATATCTAATTGCAACCTGACTAATCATTATTTAGCATCTCCTACTTCTTTAATAAATTCATCAATAAGCTCTTCATGTTTAGACTTATCTATATCTTTCTCTATTACCTTAGATGCTGCCAACAATGCTATGCTAGAGATTTCTCCCTTAACATCGTTGTATGCCTGCTGTCTTTCTTTCTCTATGTCAGCAGAAGCCTTAGTTTTGATATTTTCAGCTTCTCGTTTTGCACTAGCAATGATTTCAGAAGATTTTTCTTCAGCTCTTCTCTTTGCCATCTCAACAATCTGCTGACCTTCATCTCTGGCTGCTCCAACCTTTGTTTCATATTCAGATTTGAACTTCAAACCTTCTTCTTTTGCTTTCTTGCCCTGCTCTATATCGCTTTTAATATCAGCTTCTCTTTCATCCATAATTTTCATTACTGGCTTAAAAAGAACCTTCTTTAATATTAAGAATAATACTAAAGTGTTGGCAATAGTTATGAATACTTCAGGTGTCAAGCCTACCAATGGCTTAAATTCCATATTCCTTCCCCCTTTCTAGTATTTTCAAATCAAATAACGATTTGATTACTTTATCCAAGGGTTTACGAATATTAATAATATTGCTATAACTAGACCGTATATTGCTGAAGACTCTGTAACTGCCTGACCTAATATCATAGTAGATACTATATCACTCTTTGCTTCTGGCTGATTACCTACTGCTTCTGCACCCTTACCAGCTGCATACCCCTGTCCTATACCAGCACCTATACCTGTTGCTACGGCTATACCAGCACCTATAGCTGAACCTGCTATTGCTATTCCTAAACTCATTCCTTCTAACATATTATTTTCCTCCTGATTTCATTCAAATTTTATTTTTTAATATTTTTTCTAATCTCTAATAAAGATTTATCCTTATTCGTCTGAGGCTGCGCTGCTGACAAATACCATTGTTAACATTACGAATATAAATGCCTGCAATGTACCTGCAAATAAGTCAAAATACATGTGTAACGGTATCGGAATCAAGAACTGACCTACCGGAACACTCATATGTGGAATCAATGTTGATATATATCCTAAAAGCTGATATACCAACCCCATAATTATGGTTCCTCCAAGTATATTACCGAATGGACGGAAACTTAGTGAAATTGGCCTTGATAACTCCCCTATTATATTAAGTGGAAGCATAAGTGGTGAAGGTTCAATAAACTCTTTAAAGTAACTAATACCTTTAAACTTAACTCCCATAATATAAATCATGAAGAATGTTATAATAGCCCATCCAACTGTTGTGTCCAAGTCTGTAGTTGGCGACTTAAGTGATGATAGTGTAATTAAGTCTGAACAAACAAAGAAGAGCAACAACGTTCCTATATATGAAGTAATCCATGGTACTCTGTCTACAAATTTATTTCCCATTGTTTCTCTTACCAAATTTCTAAGTGAACCTATAGTCCACTCCAAAAAATGTTGTCTCTTACTTGTAGGATACTTCTTTAGTCCTCGTGTCATTATGAGAGCTATAACAATTAATAATAACATTATTATCCATTGTACGATTACAGTCTCACTTAAAGACCACTTTCCCAAGTAAAGAACATATTTGGCTTGATACATAATTTACTCCTCCTTTCTTCTATTTTTTTTTAACACTAAGTTCTGAGCCTTGATTACAAGACTCGTACTTATAAGACCCACTGCTACAGTATATATACTTATGTACTCTGTTACAGCCGCAAATATAAGTATTGCCGCATATAAACTAAGTCTTAAAAGATATCCAAATACTGCACCAACACTAGCCTTTCCTTTATCTTTGTCAACCAGATCGACTACATTTTTAGTAAGCATTAAAAGAGCTATAACAGATATAATACTCCCTGCTAAAAGACCGCCGATCGTGGAAAAAGATGCTTTTCTAATCACAAACAATATCACCAAAACTACAATGTCATATATACCCATACCTATGAGTATCTTCTTGATACTGTTAAGAACTGTAATATCCAAGGCATCACTTCCTTTTCTTAATATATGGTCCTACTGTTCGATATACACTTGTAAAAGCACTCGCTATACCAATTGCAATAAATATCAATGCAAAAATAGGCGACGTGTTTAACCTTCTGTCGAGATATATACCCACAAATAGACATCCAAAAACGCAAATTATTACCATTAACCCTAACTGAGTTAGCAAGGACATGGTCTTAACAACTTCAAACCATTGCTTTCTATTCAAAAGAACCTCTCCAATTTCATTATAAAATAAAAATATACTTTTTCAAACTACATTATATAAATCACATTTTACTATTAATTTTCTAAATTTGCAAATACTTTCTTTATTTTTTAACGAACATTGTATTCAATATTCAATGATTAGTAAAAATTTTTAAGCAATTCAAATTTTGAATCGTCTTATTAATAATTAGCTGCTCAACTTATATTAAGCCTTACCTTTCATAAATCTTAATTAAAAGTTTTTATGAAAAACATTAATTGTAAAATGTAAATAAAATATTTTAGAGGCTGTATGATAATTCATACAACCTCTGCAATTTAACCTACTTAGTACCAAAAAGTCTATCTCCAGCATCTCCTAAACCTGGAATAATATACTTATGGTCATTTAATTTTTCGTCAACTGCAGCGACGTATATATCAACATCTGGATACTTACTATGTACTTCTTCAATTCCTTCTGGGGCAGCTACAAGATTTATCATTCTTATATTCTTAGCGCCCTTTTCTCTTAATAATTCTATTGCTGCTGTTGCTGATCCACCTGTTGCTAACATTGGGTCAACAAGTAAAACTTCTCTTTCACCTATATCCTGAGGTAACTTACAGTAGTATTCTACTGGCTTACAAGTTTCAGGATCTCTATAAAGTCCTATATGTCCAACCTTAGCTGCTGGTATTAGACTTATAAATCCATCAACCATTCCTATACCTGCTCTTAATATTGGAACTATAGCTAACTTTTTACCTGATAGAACCTTTGACTTAGTCTTCATAACTGGTGTTTCAATTTCTATTTCACTTAAAGGCAAGTCCTTTGTTACTTCATAACCCATTAACATTGTTATTTCTGTTAATAACTCTCTAAAATCCTTTGACCCTGTATCCTTCATTCTCATCAATGTCAATTTATGCTGAATTAATGGATGTTCTGTAACTATTACTCTTTTCATAATGCCCTCCTAGTTTGTTCATGTTATTTTATAATATAATTTCTCAATGATTAATTGAATAATATCTTGCATTTAAATGTCTCAGTTATTATAATTCTTTTTGTAATATTATTCAATAGTATTTTCCTAATTTTTTTCTAATTTTTTTCTTAGATATTTATCTTATATTTTAGTAGATATTTACAATATTTTAATTTTACTTTCGACAAACATTTGCATTTATTACTTTTCTTAATATTTATTATTAAAGTAATCAAAATTCTTATTAATTTTATTTTAAGTATTTCAAATTATTTCTACACTTTTAACTTTATTAAATGAAGTACCTATACCTACTATTTATAGTCTACTATAAACTTTCTGATTCTATTTCCATCATCTTATCTATTCTTCTTTGGTGTCTTCCACCTTCAAATTCTGAATTAAGATATGCATCTACTATATCAAGTCCAAGTCCTATACCTGTAACTCTTTCACCTAATGCTATCATGTTTGCATCATTGTGTGCCTTTGTCATTCTTGCTGAGAAAGTATCCCCAACTGTAGCACATCTAATTCCCTTTACCTTATTAGCAGATATTCCTATACCAATTCCAGTTCCACAAACAAGGACTCCACAATCGGCTTCTCCATTTGCAACTGCCATAGCAGCCTTCTTAGCATAATCTGGATAATCTACAGAATCTGTAGAGTATGTTCCGAAGTCTTCTACTTCGTAATTATTTTCTTCAAGATGCTTTTTAATAGCATTCTTTAAATTTAGACCTCCATGGTCACATCCTAATGCAATTTTCATACAATAGTCCCTCCAATTATAATATATTATCTTTAAAACATTAATTCAACCTTAATTATTTTTATACTTTCACTTGTTTTTTATAAGCGTACAGCAAGAAAACACTTAAGATTATTATCTTATGTTTTTCACAAATTAAACTCTGTCCACAATGTACAGATTGTATCTTAGATTTTACATAAAAAGATATAATTATTAAAATAAATCTACTTCTGTTTATGTTTAGCTAATAAAAATCATTGTTTTATAAAATAAATCTAAGCTTCTATTATTCGGTAGGCAGCGGACTTTTTAAGTCTATTCATAATGGCAACACCTACTCCTTTTTCCTCAAAGTTTTCTGCATATGCAATATCTATTCCCATATTATCTAAATTTATAAGCTCATCAAAAAGTTTGTGAGCAGCTTCCTCATAACTTTCTCCCAAGTCAAATGTCTTGGCATTGTATCTTGAGGAATTATGTTTCATGCATAATACTCCAGTTTTAAGTCCTTTTTGGGAATTTTCTTCTATTAATTCATTTATCTTCTTTATTCTTTTTTCATTTTCTCCTACAACTATATAAACTTCCGCATTTGGCGAATAGTGCTTATACTTCATTCCAGGAGCCTTTGCCTTTCTATTATCATCTTTATTCATTATAGATGGGTCTATTTCCACTTTGCCTAAGACTTCTCTTAGCATTTCCAATGTAATACAACCTGGTCTAAGTACCAAAGGACACTCTCCAGACAAGTCAATAATTGTAGATTCGACACCATAATTGCAATCTTCACCTACCAGTATAGCATCTACTCTTCCTTCCATATCATTAATAATATGTTCTGCCTTTGTAGGCGAAGGTTTACCCGATATATTAGCAGATGGTGCAGCAATAGGAACTTTTGATGCTCTTATTAATTTTCTTGCAATCTCGTCTGATGGCATTCTTATAGCAACAGTATTTAAACCACCACTTGTCCTATCAGGTATAATCTCTTTTTTATTAAATACTATCGTTAAAGGACCTGGCCAAAATTTGTCTATAAGAACTTTTGCCCTTTCATCAACATCCTCTACAAGAGCATCAAGGTCTTCTTTATCAGATATATGTACCAATAGTGGATTGTCACTTGGTCTTCCTTTTGCTTCATATATTTTGGCCGCTGCATCTTCATCTAGTGCATTAGCACCTAGACCGTACACTGTTTCAGTTGGAAAAATAACAGTTTTTCCATCAGCCAACATCTTTCCAAATTCTTCTATAATGTCCATATCAATATTTTTAGGATCTATAGTTTTTATTATTGTCTCCATATCTGTGGCAGTTTTTATAGGCTGCCAACCTCCTTTCGAATAAACAGTTATATATGAACACCAATCCATATGTTTTTACAAAAAGAACTCTGGCTTATTGGCCAGAGCTCTTAGAAAACTACTTTAACAACAAATTAAAGTGATGACATCTTTTCTGTCTGGTCAACTGTAATCAACGCATCTATCATCTCGTCTAAATCACCGTCTAAGAATGAATCTAACTTGTATAATGTTAAGTTTATTCTATGATCACTTACTCTACCCTGTGGGAAATTATAAGTTCTTATTCTTTCTGACCTATCTCCTGTACCTACCTGACTCTTTCTTTCTGCCGCAATTCCCTTTTGCTGTTCAGCCATTGCCTTATCATATAATCTCGCCTTTAGAACCTTCATAGCTTTTTCCTTATTTTTAAGCTGTGACTTTTCATCCTGACATGATACCACTTCTCCTGTTGGTATATGAGTAAGTCTTACTGCTGAATCTGTTGTATTAACACACTGACCACCATTGCCTGAGGCTCTAAAAACATCAACTCTTATATCTTCTGGATTTACCTGAATTTCAACGTCTTCAACTTCTGGTAGAACAGCTACTGTAGCTGTTGATGTATGTATTCTACCTCCTGATTCAGTTGTTGGTATTCTCTGAACTCTATGTACTCCTGATTCGTACTTCAATCTTGAATAAGCGCCCTTACCCTTTATCATAAATGAAACTTCCTTATATCCGCCGACTCCTGTTTCATTTGAACTCATCATAGAAGTCTTCCAGTTTCTTCTTTCTGCATATCTACTGTACATTCTCAATAGATCTCCTGCAAATAGTGCAGCTTCATCACCACCTGCACCACCTCTAATTTCAACTATAACATTCTTTTCATCATTAGGGTCCTTTGGAACTAAAAGAATCTTTAATTCCTCTTCTATTTGAGATATCTGAGATTCAGCTTCAGACAATTCCATCTTAGCTAATTCTCTTAAATCCTCATCACTTTCATTTTCAAGAATTTCCTTTGATTCATTTATCACATTACTTACATCTCTATACTCTCTATATTTCATAACAATTGGCTCAAGTTCAGAGTTTTCCTTCATAAGTTTTTGCCAAGTTGGCTGATCACTTATTATTTCTGGATCTGCAACTTTTTCACTTAGCTCTTTGTATTTATCTTCCAAAACATTTAGCTTATTTAGCATTTATTTCCACCTTCCTGTATTTATAAATATCTGATAATTGCAATTTGCATCTGCAATACTACTATTCGTTCTTAAACATAATCAATTTTATATTATAACATATATTCACCTTTTCAACAAGCATTGTTAACAAAACTAAAAAATTATAAGATAAAGTTATTTATTTTCTGTGTTTTCTAGATTTTACCTGTTAAAAACATTGATATAAGTATTATTATTCCTCCAGAAATAACTGAAACACCTATATTTCTAAATTTAACTGAAATAGCTATTATCAATAAAGCTGGCAATAGCTTTATATTTTCTAAAGACAGAAACATTCTTCCATCTTTAAAAAATACATCTTTAACTGTAAGAGCTACAAATACACCAATAGGTATATACTTTATAAATCTCTCAAACTCCTTTGATGTACCTTTTTCTCCAAGCAATGCAAAGGGAATGTATCTCATCAAGTACATTCCTATAAAAGAAAGAAATATTATCCCCAATTTAAGAAATGTACTACTCATTTACTTCACCTCTTTTCCCTTCACTTTTCTTGTCAATAAAATAACCTATAGTTGCAACAATAAGAGCAATTATTATAAGATCCAATCCGCCCTGATATATATTTAAAACAATCAGTGACACTATAAGCGATACTATAACCATAAAAAAGTCGGTTTTGCTACTTACTTGAAGAACTGTCAAAACAATAAACATACTAGACATCATAAAAAAGCCTAAATCTAGTGGAATATCTATTATTTGTCCAAAGATTGCTCCCAGACCATTTCCTATTACACCGTATAGACAAGCAAATAAACTTAGATAAAGGGCTGTATCTCCATCCCATTCCTTATCACTGTTAAATGCTATCTTATTTACTGCAAATGTTTCATCTGTAATAAACTGAGCAAATAACATTTTTTTCTTTCCCTCTAAATCCTTTGTATCACTCAATAGTGATGAGCTATACATAATATTTCTTAGATTAGTAATCAGTATTGTGGCTACAAGATATATTGAAATCTGAGGATTTATACCTGCTGATAACATATTAGCCGTAATAAAAACTGAACTTCCAGAAAAAATAAGTATAGACATTAATAGTATTTCAATAACATTAAATCCTACCTTCTGCACCATAGCACCAGCCATAAAACCTAAAGATATGTAACCAAATGCAATCGGCAAAGAAGTTTTAAAAGCCTTTAAAATCTTTTTTCTTTTCTCCATAACTCTCCTCAATAATACAAATAATTAAACTCTACAACCCTCTTTTAGCACACTAAAATTTAGCATTTCCTGCAAGCTATGTTTATTATTTTTTCTTTGTATAGACTTTTTTAAAATCTCTTACACTTTTGATTTTTCTTGTCTCATCTTCTAATAAAGAAAATGAATTTTTTATTCATCATTCTCTATTCTATTATACTCTCTTTTTATATGTTTTGTCTTTTCTTTCAAAAAATATATTGTGATTTTTTGATATAGTAGTTCTAATGAAGCCTAGATATGTTATACTCTTTAAGTAATTAATATTTAAAACTAATGTATGTTTACTTATATTTCAAAATAAATTAGATATGCAAATATATAAAGGAGAATAAAATGAAAAAAATAAGAGAAATAATCGCTGAATATACTGAAAAATTAATGCCTTACAGCCAATCTGCTAGACTCGATGTTGAGATACTACTTTCTTATGTATTAAATATTGAAGATAAGATTAAACTTATGCTAAATTATGACAAAGCTGTTGACGAAAAATCCTTCAAGGAATTTGAATCACTGTTTAACAAAAGATTAAATAAAATGCCTATTGCATATATTATAAATAAAAAAGAATTTATGGGTATTGAATTTTACGTAGATGAAAATGTTTTAATTCCTAGACCTGATACAGAAGTAATAGTCGAAGAATTAATTTCTAAAATGAATTCCTTGTCAGATAAGAAAAACATAAAAATATTAGATATGTGTGTTGGTTCAGGTGCAATTATTTTAAGCAGTGCTCTTCTTGCAGAAAACGCTGATAGCTTTCAACTTTTTGGAGTAGATATATCCAAAGGAGCTCTTAAAGTATGCAAGAAAAATGCTGAAAATCTAAATGTAAAAAATATACAACTTATAGAAAGCAATCTTTTTGAATCAACTCAACTAGAAACTTTAAAAGGACAGGTTGATATTATTGTTTCTAACCCACCTTATATTGAAGAAAAAATTATAGCTAGTTTAAATTCTGATGTAAAAGATTATGAACCCTTTATTGCTCTTTCTGGCGGTGAAAGTGGCATGGATTTTTATAATAATATTATTGAGGATTCTAGAGAATTTCTTAAAGATGGTGGAATGCTAATATTTGAATCTGGTCATGATCAAGCAAATAAAATTGCAGATAAAATGATTTCTTCTGGATTTGAAAATATTTATACAAAAAAAGATATTCAAGGTTTTGAAAGAATGATTGCAGCTAGTTTTAAGAAATAATTTCCATGTAATAACTATAAAAAAAATTTTATATAAAAGTAAGAAGCCGAGTAGAAATAATCTACTCGGCTATATTTTTATTCTATTAACTTTTTAGAAAGTGAAATAATATAAAATAGCGTACACTTTGGCACGCTATCTTTAAGTAATATGTAAATTCGAATTCAAATATTAATTTACACGAAATATTATTCCATGTTGAATCTCTTCTTAAACTTATCGATTCTACCACCCTTTTCGATATTCTTCTGCTTACCAGTGTAGAATGGGTGACATTCTGAACATATTTCTACTCTTATTTCATCACTAGTTGAACCTGCCATAAATGTGTTTCCACATGCGCAACGTACTTCAACTTCCTTGTAGTTTGGCTGTATATCCTTCTGCATTATTGATTCACCTCGCTTTTAAAATATTTCTTTTTCGGATTTCTAAGAAAACCGCTTAAATTCAACTCCCTTATTATAACATAATAATAAAGTGAATTCAACATCTTTGTCCATAGTATTATAATTTTTTTCTTTTTTTATTGACATTTATATGAATGGTTTTTATATAAATTATTTTCTTTACTATATATGTTTTTTTAATTTAAATAAAAAGTTATACAGCTTCTTTTATTATATTATTAAAAAAAGAAGCTGTATTTTTTGTTTTATTATTTTCGAATATTTAATTTGATATTCTTTATTTTGATTTTTATATGAAATCGAGACTATTTATAAGCTCTATAAAGTCTCTATTGCTATCTGTCTTCTTCATCTCTTCTATTACCTTATCCGCAGCAATCTGAGTACTATCATCACTTACCATTCTTCTAAGTTTGTAAAGTACTTCCATTTCAGATTCACTTAATAAAAGATCTTCTCTTCTAGTTCCAGATTTGTATACGTCTATTGCAGGGAATATTCTCTTTTCTGCAAGCTTTTTATCAAGATGAAGTTCCATATTACCAGTTCCCTTGAACTCTTCAAATATTACATCATCCATTCTTGATCCTGTATCTACTAAAGCAGTTCCCAATATTGTAAGTGAACCACCGTTTCTTATATTTCTAGCAGCACCAAAGAATTTTTTAGGACCATGAAGAGCTCCTGGATCAATACCACCAGATAAAGTTCTTCCTGTAGGGCTAATTGTTAGATTATAAGCTCTAGCTAATCTTGTAATACTATCTAGTAATATAACTACATCCTGTCCATGTTCAACAAGTCTTTGTGCTCTATTCAGAACCATTTCCGCAACTTTTACATGGTGTGATGCAACCTGATCAAATGTTGAGTATATAACTTCACCATCTATTGATTCCTTCATATCTGTTACTTCTTCCGGTCTTTCATCGATAAGAAGAACTATCAATTTTATATTAGGGTGATTTACTGAGATACTATTTGCAACTTTTTTTAATAATACAGTTTTACCAACCTTTGGTGGAGCTACTATCAAGCCTCTTTGACCCTTTCCTATTGGAGAAAATAGATCTATTATTCTTGTAGATATTGTTTCTGCATCTGTTTCCAAAACAAGTTTCTCATCTGGATATATAGGTACAAGATGTTCAAATGGTTTTCTGCTTCTGCCTGTAGAAGGATGATCTCCATTTATATAGTATATATACATTAATCCCTTGAACTTTTCATTTGGATTCTCTGGCTTTGTAACACCTGTAATAAAGTCCCCTGTCTTCAAACCAAATTTTCTTATCTGGTTTGGTGAAACATATACATCATTTTCTGTTGAAAGATAATTTGTTCCTCTTAAAAAACCAAATCCATCTGGAAGAATTTCAAGAACACCTTCAGCCTTATTTTCCTCTGTCATTTCTGGTGGTGTTGAAAAGAAAGCATCAGTTATTTTTCTATCTATATTATTATTACTGAAGCCCTTATACTCTCCCTGATTATTTTCATTACCTGAATTAGACTTATATCTATTTGAACTACTTACTCTTTGTTCTGCCTGTTTAAACACATTATTACTATTAAAGTCATTTCTTCTGTTGTTCTTATTTTCATTAGAATCGTATTTTCTACTGTTTTCTTCTGTTTCTTCCCTATAATCTATCTTCTTTTCCTTTAATTCATTTTCTTTATTATCATTATCATCATAAATATTTAATTTTTCTTTTAATTCCATTAAGCCTTGTTTGTCGTTATCCAATTTTTCCATTATTTTATCTAAAAGCTCCGCCTTCTTATAGGTCGTCACGGACTTTACTCCAAGATCCTTTCCTACGACCCTTAACTCTATTATACTTTCCTTCTTAAGAAGGTCATATATTTTTTCTATTACACTCATTTTTTCACCTCCTGTGAAATTATCTCATACTTAAAAGCACGCTTATTGCAAACGCAACACTGGATATCGCAAACACTAACGCAAAGCCTACTGCAATCACTTTATACAACATTTTTGATTTCTTTTTTTCTGCCTTCATGTTACTACCTCTCACTTTTTCTTAAATCTTTTTTCTTCATTTTCATAACTAGCCAAACTGCTATCTAAAAACAAAAATTCGCCACTAGTTCTGTATATTCTTTTTAAAGATTTTAAACTTTACTTCTGTGCATTTTCTTTAGATACTTTAGTTATATATTCTAAAAAATCATCTCTTAAATCCGGTCTCTTTAATGCAAAGTCCACTGTAGCCTGTAAAAATCCATGCTTATCTCCTAAGTCATATCTTTTTCCTTCAAATACATAAGCATACATATCTCTTTTTTCACTTAGTTCTTCAAGAGCATCTGTCAGTTGAATTTCACTATTTTTCCCTGGAGGAAGCTCACTTAGAATATCAAATATCTCTGGAGTTATAATATATCTTCCTAATATTGCAATATTTGATGGTGCCTTTTCTGGATCTGGCTTTTCAACTAAATCCTTAACCTTGTAAACATCATCTGCTACCTTACTTCCATTTACTATACCGTACTTATCAGTATCTTCCTTTGCCACTTCTTGAACACCCAATATTGTAGTTTCATACTTTTCATAAGCGTCTATAAGCTGCTTTAGACATGGTTTTCCACCTTCATTGTCTACAATATCATCACCTAGCATTACAGCAAACGGTTCATCACCTATAAAGTATCTTGCACAATATATAGCATCTCCCAATCCCTTTGGCTCTTTTTGTCTAATATAGTGTATATTAACCATGTTTGAAATATTTCTTACTATTTCAAGTAATTCTGTCTTACCCTTGTTTTCCAGTTCAAGTTCTAATTCCACAGACTTGTCAAAATGGTCTTCAATAGATTTTTTATTTCTTCCTGTTATAATTAGAATTTCTTCAACACCTGAAGCTACTGCTTCTTCTATTATGTATTGTAAAGTTGGCTTATCCACTATAGGTAACATTTCCTTTGGTTGTGCCTTTGTTGCTGGTAAAAATCTTGTTCCTAATCCAGCTGCTGGTATAACTGCTTTTTTAACTGTTTTCATCAATTAACTCAACCTCCTATTATTTTTATTTTATATTATATGAATTTTGGCATATCTTATTTTTTACATAGTTTTTCCATTTATTAAAAAAGAAAAATAATACTAAGAAAATAATACTTATCATTTTACTTGATGTATCACTTATCATCCTTATTATCTTATTTTTACTTATTAAATTTTGACATATCTTCTAAAATTATGCCTTCAAGATTGTCAAATTCGCTGATCTGTATTCTATCCAAAGACAGATTATCCATTACTGATTTTAATATTAGTTCACCTGATAATATGATTTCCGCTCTCTTAGCTTGTAGGCCTTTTATCTGCCTTCTCTCATCAAGGTTCATCCTAGAAATTTTTTCTATCTGTATCTTTAACTCATCAAAACTAACAAAGCTAGCATGAATCTTTTCCATTGAGTAAGACTCTAGTTTCTGATTTATTGCAGAAACCGATGTTATTGTTCCACCTATACCCAAAAGTCTAAATCCATCTTTCACTTTATATGAATCACATACTTCTTTTAAATCTTTTATTACTGATAATACTTCACCATTTATAAATTTATTAAGTTTTACAAGTTCTTCATTACTCTCAGGCATTGAGCTAATAAATCTGTCTGTTGTTGACAAAGCTCCTAAATTGATGCTTCTTCGGTATAATATTTCTTTTGAGTTTCCAAATACAAACTCCGTTGAACCTCCTCCTATGTCTAATATTAATACATAATCATCGGCTATACTTATACCACCAGTTACACCCTTATATCCAAGATAAGCTTCTCTTTCTCCAGATATAATCTCTACCTTTATTCCTACTTCTTCTTTTGCTCTTTTTACAAACTCTGCACTATTTTTAGAATTTCTTAAAGCAGCTGTTCCAATACAAAATATCTTTTCACATCCAAATTCCTTGCACTTTTGAGAAAATAGTTTAAGAGCTTCTATATTTAAATCTAAATACTCTTTGCTTATAAAACCATTTTCATCTATTCCATGCCCTAATCTAGTTGTATTTATAAACTTCTCTCTATTTAAGAATACACCGCTTTCTTCTTCAACTAATAAAAGCCTCATAGAATTTGTTCCTATATCTATAGCACCGTATTTCATAAGACTACTCCTATTGAACACTTTCATAAAGCTCTTTTGCTTCATTCTTTAATACATGCTCTTTTATATCTGTTATTCTATATTTTACTGTTTTTTCTCCAAAAGTTAAGCTTAAGATATCTCCTACTTTAACCTCAGAAGAAGATTTTGCAACCTTATCATTTATCTGTACTAACCCCTTTTCACAGGCTTCCTTAGCTACAGTTCTCCTTTTTATAATCCTTGATACTTTTAAATATTTATCTAGTCTCATAACATCTCCTTTAATCAAATTTGTAATAAATATACTATATTATAGTATATCATATTGTCTTTTAAAAAATATGTTTTCCAACTCGATAATATAAAACTTTTTATTTTTTACTCACATATCCTTAAATTTTATATCATAAATAATCGAGATGAAATTTGCTTTAACCATATTTTAAAACTTTGAATTACTATTTAAAATTTTCAATACTAAAATATTTTTTTTTATTAGTTTTTTCGAATATACAATGCCACTTTATTTTATTTCAATAAAATAGTGTTTATGCTTATTTTCGATTTTTTACTTTCGTATATTTATGATTTAATTAAATATTTTTCTTCTTTAATGTTATATTGAATTTTTTAA